>Ga0187866_1000962_pt1 | contig 29678 bp, 25 predicted proteins | sample June2016WEW_11_1_3_FD_133013 | JGI IMG/M metagenome (GOLD analysis project Ga0187866, IMG submission 133013) | Peatland microbial communities from SPRUCE experiment site at the Marcell Experimental Forest, Minnesota, USA - June2016WEW_11_150 | ecosystem: Environmental > Terrestrial > Soil >...
CGCGGCCGTAGGTCTCTTGTTCGGCCTACATCCTATGACGGTGGAAACTATCCCATGGGTCGGCGAACGAAAAACCCTTCTCGCCGCCTTTTTCGCCCTCTGGTCACTCCTCTTCTACCTCCGCTATACGCATGCCAGCGCTGTCATTCCTGCGAAGGCGAGGACGAGAATCCAGTCCCCTATGGACCGCTCTACTTGGGGCTTTTACATCGCTTGCTTCCTCTTCTACCTCCTCGCCCTTATGTCCAAGCCCACCAGCACGCCCCTGCCCGTTCTAATGTTATTGCTCGATTTTTGGCCATTAAAAAGGCACAAATGGCAGTCGTTTCTTGAAAAAATCCCTTTTTTCATCCTCGGCGGTATCTTTGCAATCATAACCTATATCTCCCAAACAAGCACTTCCGGTTCAACACTGCCAACGGAAACGGGGATTTGGCGTATGCCTCTAATTTTATGCCACAATATTATTTTCTATCTGTATAAAATTATATGGCCGGTAAATCTCTCCTCACACTACCCCTTTCCCGACCCCATGAATCTCTCCCAGCCGATGGTTCTGACAGGCGTTATAGGTACCTGTATTTTAATCCCGCTGCTGCTCACCTCTCTCCGCTGGACTCGTGCGGCTTTAACTGGCTGGCTGTTCTTTTTTGTGGCAATTCTGCCGACTATGCAGATTATCGGTTTTTCCAACGTAATCGCCTCAGACAAATACGCCTACATCCCCTCCTTCGGCCTGTTAACGATCCTCACCTCTTTTCTATGTTATTTTTCCAAAAATACGTGTAATCTGAGTAATCTGCGGTTAAAATCTGCCTCCTCTGTGGCTGTAATCCTGTTTGTCCTGATATTGGCTTCTGCCGAATCCCTTGCCACTCGCGGTTATCTCATTCACTGGCGCAATTCAGTCGGCCTTTTTGAATACATGGTGTCAAAAGCACCCAACGCTCCGTCGCTGTACAATAATCTTGGCAATGCATACCTCGACCTTGGCCGCTATCAGGATGGGATAAAAGCCCTTAAGCAGGCCATCAGAATCGAGCCGGATTTAGTCGATGCACACTACAATCTTGGCGTTGCCTACGACAACATTGGCTTCCATCAGGATGCGATAGAATCCTATAAGCAGGCCATCAGAATCAAGCCGGATTTCGCCAGTGCACACTGTAATCTTGGCAATGCCTACAGAGAACTTGGCCGCTATCAGGATGCGATAGAATCCTATAAGCAGGCCATCCGAATTAAGCCGGATTTGGTTGAGGCACACTATAATCTTGGCAATGCCTATCACAAACTTGGCCGCTGGCAGGATGCGATAGAGGCCTATAAGCAGGCCATAAGAATCAAGCCGGATTTTCCCAAGGCGCACTGTAATCTTGGTGTTACCTATTTAATAACTGACGACAAGGGTTCAGCTCTTGAAGAATACAAAATCTTAAAAACCCTGGATGCCGAACAGGCAAACAAATTGTTTAACTTGATTAACAAGTAGACAACCCCGAGCCCGCCACGATCTTACTGTTCGGCCTTATCGCGGTGATGCTGAGAGGGAAACGCGGTTAGGCCAGTCCATAGAATTTCCCAAAAACCCTTTTATGGCTGATTTCTAAACCCATATCAATGAACACGTAACCATTGACTCTACGGCCAAAAAACCATAAACTACGGCGTTCGATTAACATAGGCCAAAACCTTAAGGACAGGCGATGAGCACTAAATACGCGATAATAATACCTGATGGCGCGGCGGATAACCCGATAGAGCAGTTCGGCAACAAGACCCCGCTCGAAGCAGCCAATACCCCGAATATGGACCGCATCGGCCAGACCGGACGGCTCGGCGCTGTCCGAACCGTCCCCGAAGGTATGGAGCCGGGCAGCGACGTCGCGCAGATGTCATTATTGGGCTATGACCCCAGACAATACTACACCGGCAGAGCGCCGATCGAGGCAGTCGCAAGAAATGTCCAGTTATCGCCCGATGACTGGGTCTTCAGGTGCAATCTCGTTACTTTCGCCGACGGCAAAATGGCTGACCACAGCGCGGGCCATATCTCCACCGAAGAAGGAACCCGCCTCATCGAAGAGCTTAATGAGCAGCTTTCAAATGATAATATCCGCTTCTACACCGGCGTAAGCTACCGCCACCTGCTCGTCCTCAAAAATACCGACGTCAACGTCAAGACCTGCCCGCCCCACGACCACATCGGCACCCCTGTCGATAAAATCCTCCCAAGGGGCAAAGGTGCGGAATTACTCATCGACCTCATGATGCGCTCGCAGCAGTTCTTCCACAACCACGATATCAACAAAGTCCGTATGGACCTCGGCGAAAACCAGGTCAGCTCAATCTGGCTCTGGGGTCAGGGCAAAAAAGCAAAACTCGAAAGCTTCGAAAAACGCTTCGGCCTCAAAGGCGCAGGCATCACCGCTGTTGACCTCTTCAGGGGACTGGCGAAACTTATCGATTTTGACCTCATCGAAGTCCCCGGCGCAACCGGCTTTACCGATACCAATTTTGAAGGCAAAGGAGCGGCTGCGATTAAGGCGCTTGAGAATTACGATATCGTCGTCGTCCACGTCGAGGCCCCTGATGAGGCGGGCCACGCAGGCAATCCCGAAACCAAGAAAAAGGCAATCGAGCAAATTGATAAGCACATAGTAGGCCCGATTTATGAGGCGATTAAAAAATACCCCTCTTGGCGGATTATGGTCCTGCCGGACCACCCCACACCCGTAAAAACCGGCGCGCATTGCGGCGACCCCGTCCCGTTCGCTATGGCGGGCGACAACGTTTCGGGCGTTTTTCAGGCCGCCTTTACCGAATCAAATGCCGCAAAATCCGGCTTGCGTATTGACAAGGGGTATCAACTTATGGAATACTTCTTAAAAAGCTGATTGGACCAGCCGTTATTAACGAAGCAAGGACGATTTTTGAGACAGTTTTGACGGAGTAACTATGCCTATACTTGTTCAAAAGTTTGGCGGAACTTCGGTAGCAAACGCCGAGAAAATCCGCCGGGCCGCACAGAAGGCAATCGACGCGACCAAAAAAGGTTACCAGGTTGTCGTCGTCGCCAGTGCTCGCGGCCACCAGACAGACCATCTCGTTGCGGACGCGATGGAGCTTAACCCGAACCCGCCTAAACGCGAAATGGACCAGTTGCTCAGCACAGGCGAACAGCAGACAGTATCGCTCTTCGCGATAGCGCTGGACGCGATGGGCCACAAGGCAATCAGCTTTACGGGCTTCCAGGTCGGAATGCTCACCGACAGCACGCACACAAAGGCCCGCATAAAGAGCATCGACGCCAAGCGAATCCACAAGGAGCTTAAAGAAGGCAAAATCGTAATCGTCGCCGGCTTCCAGGGCATCGACGAAAACGACAATATAACAACCCTCGGCAGAGGCGGCTCAGATACCACCGCGGTCGCCATCGCCGCCGCTGTGGGCGCAGAGGTCTGCGAAATCTTCACCGATGTCAACGGCATATACACCACCGACCCGCGCATTTACACAAAGGCCGCAAAAATGAAGGAAATCAGCTACGACGAAATGCTCGAGCTTGCCAGCCTGGGCGCGGGCGTTATGCACAGTCGCAGCATTGAATTCGGTAAAAAATACAACGTAAAAATTCACGTCAGGTCCAGCAGCGAAGACGTTGAGGGAACATACATTATTAAGGAGGTGCCACAAATGGAAGGAATAGCGGTTTCAGGAGCGACGATACAAAAAGATATGGCGAAAATCAGTTTGGTGGGCATCGACAACAAGCCCGGCAACGCCGCAAAGGTTTTTCACCGGCTGGCCGAAGCAAAGGTCGTCGTTAACGACATAATGCAGACAGAGGTCAGCACCGACAAGGCGAACCTCGCGTTCACGATAGGCGCTTCAGACCTGTGCGCAGCCAAAGAAGCCATCGAGAGCATAAAGGGCGAGGTCAAATGCGACAGTGTCTTTACCCGCGAGGACATCGCCGAGGTCTCAGCGGTAGGCGTCGGAATGAGGAGCCATTACGGCATTGCCGAAAAGATGTTCAGCGCGCTGGCCAAAGCCAAGGTCAATATCGACTCGATTACCACAAGCGAAATCCGAATAAGCTGCGTCGTCGATAAAAATCAGGCCGAGCAGGCACTCACAGCCGTCTGCGACGCCTTCGATTTGGATAAGTCGGCAGAAAAAAGAGCTAAGAAAAAATAAACGTTAAACACCCGGATTCCTGCTTCCGCAGGAATGACAATTGTTATGGCGCGATATGCGATGAGCAGACGCATGCGTAATGTCGTTGCCGTCATTATTACGCTGACGGCGACGACATTATGTTTTCTCGACCGTAGTTTCCTCAGCCGCTCAATAACAAAACCCCTGCAATCGAGTCATCAGCAGGATTCCAGCGACATCTCAAAATATCACGGCAGGCAATTTGCCGTCGTAAAAGTCGTCGATGGCGATACCCTCGATATCGATATCCCCGATTTATCCGCCGACGGCGGACGCAAATACAGCCACACTCGAATCCGCCTTTGGGGAATCGATACACCTGAAACCAAAGACCCGCGAACCGGGCCAATGTATTTCGGCAAAGAGGCATCGGACTTCGCAACCAAACTCGCCCTCGGTAAACAGGTGACTATTTACTTAGAGAAAGAGAAAAACAGCAGGGACAAATATCATCGGCTTCTCGCATATATTCAATTGCCCGACGGGACTTTTCTGAATGAGATTTTGTTAAGCGAGGGTTACGCCTACGCGGACCTGCGTTTCAAACACGGCCTATACAATAAATATAAACAATTGGAATCCGTCGCCCGAAGCCAGAAAAAAGGCCTATGGGCAAATGTTACCCCGGAACAAATGCCCAAATGGCGACAAAAACGACTGCATCTTACCCCTTCGGCAAGCTCAGGGCAGGCCGCCGAGAACGCTGATACCGTGGAGGTAAATAATTAAAAGTTCGATACTGGATACTCGATGCTCGATTCCGCCAAAGGCGGTGGAATGTTGATTGCGGATTTCAAAAGAACTAAGTTTGAAGGAACAAGATTACTATCAAAATTATATGCACTCATCTAAAGCCAATATAAGCAATCCAAAATTTATTGTCTGGCACAAGACTAACTGTCGAAGAATGTGCAAACAAGAACAAAAAGGTGCTTCTATTATTGATGTAACGAAAATTAGCAATTGGAATCGCATAACCATGCCATCCAGATTTTACAGGCATTTTTAGCTTTGCCTCATTATTTTCAACATCTTTAAGGCCAATTTCTACTATATCGTTACTGTCAGCATTAAGAACAAGAAGCATCTCTGATTTCTGCGATAAATCAACAGAGAAGAAGTCAAAATGCTTGGACAGAATAAAGCCGGACCAAGAATTCGTGGGGCGAAGATGCGACTCAATATATAAGCATTCCTTTGGAATTGGCGTGGGGCGTGACATGTCGGCGTTCAAAGATTGTAAAAGATTAGGATCTTTCGGAAAGGGGTGGCTTGTAATTATCTCAACTACATTAGGTGAAAGCCACTCCAATAATCTTGGTAGTATAGTACCTTTTTGATGTTCGATATACATCGAAGAATTAGATTGAAGCGAATCGCAAAATACATATCCGAAATCAGGTATGATCTCCTTGTATTTGCTTATGGAACCAAGGAAAAAAATGACGCTTAAAAGAAAACCGAATACTAAAATAACGACAGATATGCGGTAGTCGCTCTTTTGGGGTTCATGGCCTTGTGGTTTATCTGAAGGAGGAGCAGGAGTCGGCTTAACGATTAAATTGAGAATAGCAATAAATACAGCAGCCGATGATGTGATTAATGCTGCAATTATACCGGAGTCCATTTGAATTATTCCTCCTGTTTTTCTATGGGTATCTATCTTCTAATGTTAAGCTCCGTATTCTAGTATGGGCGTATGCTATGTACAATTCTGCAAACATTTATTCTATTAGTAATTAGGCAATATTTGGTAACAAGATTAAGGATAGCAATATTTCGCCTGGTTTTCAAGGGACAAATATTATGGTTAACCAAAAAATACTTGTCTTTTTTTGCTGTTTAGCGTTATACTGTCGTCTTAAGACCAGATAGAGATTCGCACCTTTGCCCCGGTTTATGCATATTGTATAATTATCGTTAAATCAAAAAAGGAGATTGATATGTTCGACAATTTAGAAAAGATGAAGAAGCAACTCTCGGAACTCGCAGGGGTGATCAACTTATTCAAGTCGGAAGCCGTTCAACTCAAAATTGTAGAATTGATTCTTGGTGACGTAACGGAACCAGAGGAAGAAATGGTCGGGGGAGGCGCGCCGAGGCGACACAAAACTACTCAGCGGAAGAAGTCTACTCAGAAAAAAGAAAGTGGCCCCAAATCACCACATAAGAAAAAAGGTTCAGGAGGAGCTGTTGCCAACTTGACGGAGCTATTGGCAGGAGAATTCTTTAAGCAACCGCGTACAATCAATGATATAATCGAGTATTGCAAACATAAAAAAGCGCGTCATTTCAAGGCTAATGAGTTTTCAGGAACACTTGCTCGCTTAGTACGTGACACCAAACTAACTAGGAATAAGAACAAAGATAAACAATATGAGTACAAAAAACCCTAGCCCTGTTCTGGATTCTGCGCTCGCTAATGTTCCGAGCAAATTCCGGTCGAGATTGAATCAGACATATATAGATCTCAAGAAGAACTGTGTTGAGGCCCGACACGAAATGGCCGGGCTGGCAGCGGGAAAATTCTGTGAAGTAGTTTTGAGATTATTGCAGGAGAAAGTATTTGGCAGTTACACTCCATTTGGGAAGAAGATCAACAATTATGCCGATGAATGCAGAAAGCTTATAACTGCACCAGAAACTTCAGGGAAAGAATCGGAGAGAATCGTACTTCCACGAGCTTTGGTATTCCTATACACAATGCGCAACAAACGGGGAATTGGCCATGTTGGCGGTGATGTTGACGCAAACGCAATCGATATTGCAGCCATGGCTAGGACGGCTGACTGGATTATTTGCGAACTCATCAGAATCAACCATGGCATGTCTCTTGAGGAAGCTCAGGACATTATCGACGGTATTTCAGTGCGTCAGCTTCCAACAATATGGGAGGTTGCGGGGAAGAAACGTGTATTGAAAGAAGGCTTAAAGGTAAGAGATCAAACATTGTTACTTCTCTATGCGAGCCAAAACTCCGCTGTTCTTCTCGAGGACCTTTGTGAGTGGATTGAATATTCCAATATTAGAGTATTCAAAAACACAATTATCAAGGAATTACATAAGCACCGTTTTCTGGAATTCGATAAAGATAGCGAGTCAATTGTTCTTTCCCCTAAAGGAGTGGAATACGTCGAAAAGAATTTGATTTGAGATTTTATGATTGCTTGATTTTGAGCAAGAAGTCCTCAATAAACCAGCCGAAGTTTTTCTAGCCCCTTATTTTCAACGTAAAAATGAGGGTCGAAGCAATGTTAATCCCTTCGTTTCGCAAATTACCTATATTGCCAAAAAAATGCGGAGGTTTTCTAAATATTTTTTTATTCTTTGTCCTACAAGGACTTACTAACTTTCGGCAAAAAAATCGTGTTTTGTAAGTCCTTAAAATGCCCAAAATTTCACCTTATATATAGAGGGCGCGAAGCGGTACGCTTCGCGAGAAAGTAGATAGTTGAGCCCTTCGACGCGTCCCGACAAATCGGGACTTGCTCAGGACAGGCAGTAGAACAGGTGGCGCTTCGCGGGAAAGTAGAAAGGCGAACAAGAGAACAGTGGACGGAGGACGGAATGTCCAATATCCAATATTAAATGCTCAATGTCCAATCCGCCGGAGGTGGGTATCAGCCCAAGATAGGGCAGTTTCACGCCAAGATAGGCAAGTTCCAATTTTAGATTGCGGATTGCAGATTTCGGATTGTAACCAAAACAAAAAAAACTATGGACCCCCGATTGCGGTTCCTCACGGAGCAACAGTCGAGGGCGAGCGAGGGGATTAGGAATGAAAACTAATTTAACAATCAACGTTCCGAATTGGTTAGACAAAATATGCACGTGGCCGGTGACGGCGTATCGAAAGTGGAAGTATGGTTACACGTATCGGAGGATATATTTAGGGGAAGGGGAATGGACAATTCTGGACCAGGAAGATTACTATCACTTCAGGGAATTCAATTGGCGTCTTTTCGGGAACGGATGTAATTTATACGCTGTTCGAGACGCCAAAATCGAACCCAAACGGACAAGGACGGTGTATTTACACAGAGAGATTTTGAAGGCGCCAAAGGGACTTCTGGTTGACCACAGGAACGGAAACGGTCTGGACAATTGCAGGGGAAATATACGTCTGGCGACATATTCACAAAATAACTGCAACCGGCAAAGGGATAAATCAAAATGCACATCGCGATATTACGGGGTTTATTACGAGAAACAAAAAAGAAAGTGGGTTGCTCGAATATATTACAAGGGTAAAAGTTTATGGTTAGGCGGTTTTGACAATGAGATTGACGCCGCCCGCGCGTATGACGCGGCGGCGAAGAAATACTATGGGGAGTTCGCAAAACTAAACTTTACACAAGAGTAGTAGTGCGTCGTGCGTATTGCGTGCTGCGTATATCGAAGAAATAAAGAAAATAGGGCCAAAAGGCCGAAGAAAGTGATAGAACCACGAATTTTTCCGCCGGGGCGGATACGGAAGGAATGAGATTATGGAAAATCAAACCAAAAACACGGCTATTGCGGAACAGACAGTTGATAAGAATCAATATCAGACGTTCAATCCCAAAGCGACAATGCTTTTGAACGTACTGCCCACAGAAGCAGGGAAAGCCACTGTTGAGCCGATGAAAAAACAAACGCCTGCGAGCAAACCCGAAGAATCTCGCGAAAAATTATTGCATGGCCTTTCGTTAAATACGGAGACCTCGGCAGAAAGAACGCTGTTCACAAAAAGAAAATGGCAGCTTGTGTCGCTGCTGACTGGAATACTTTTTGTTACGGCTGCCGTGACAGTCATATGGCTGACTCTGGAGACAAGCGCAACAGGAACCCGGCTGGAAGCCGAGAACCAGTCGCTCAGGGAACAGTTGAATCTTGCCGGCTCGCAGATAACGGGATTGAAAAATGATATGGAAGCGCTGGTAACGGAAAACGCGAAATTAAAATCGCAGGGCATTACGACCATTGCCGCTGCGTCCTCTAAATCGGCATCGGTTAACGCAAGCCGAGTCGAAGCGATGCGGAAAGGAACATATTCCAAGGGTGCAACAAAGGCGGAGCTTATAGCGGCGATGGGGGAACCGGACCGCGTTTACAACGCTCGCGGCTATGAGCAATTGGTTTACTTCGGCAAAAAACCCGGCCGTTTCTGGCTAACCGGCGGACATGTAGTCCAGGTCGGCGGATAAAAAAAACAGAAGGCGCTCAAGTCATCAGAGGCGATTAGAGGTTATATTCTTTTATTTTGCGGTAGAGGGTGCGCTCGCCGATACCTAAGAGTTTCGCGGCTTTTTCGCGGTTATTGCCCGTTTTGGCAAGCATATCGATAATCGCCTGTTTTTCGATTTCATTCAGCGGCACATCGCTTGAGGATTTCGAGTGGCCCGCCGGGAGCTGGCGGATGCGATTGATTTCAGGAGGCAAATCCTGAACATCCAGCTTGTCGCGGTCGGACATAACAACCATAGTCCTGATTGCGTTGCGAAGCTGGCGGATATTGCCTGGCCACTCGTAGCCGGCAAAAATATTCATAACAGCATCGCTGATACCGGTAACTTTCGAGGCGGTTTGGCCCACTGCCTCCTTGAGAAAGAAATTAGCCAGCAGCGGTATGTCTTCACGTCGCTGACGCAGGGGCGGAATCGAAACGCTAACGCCCTTGATTCTGAAATAAAGGTCCTGCCGGAATTTCTTCTCCTCGACTAATCCGGTGAGGTCATGGTTTGTCGCGCTTATGATTCGCACATCGACAACAACCGGCTTATTGCCCCCGACGGGAACAACAATGCCGTCTTCGATAACACGCAATAATTTCGCCTGCATATTCAGGGGCATATCGCCGATTTCATCGAGAAACAACGTGCCCTTGTCCGCGATTTCAAAAAGCCCCTTGCGGTCAATAGCGGCGCCGGTAAACGAACCTTTGACGTGGCCAAAGAGTTCGCTTTCGAGAAGCGTCTCGGTGAAGCCCGCACAATTGATGGGCACAAATCGTTTGTTCCAGCGGTTTGAATTGTCGTGAATGGCCCTGGCGAGGAGCTCCTTGCCTGTGCCCGATTCGCCCTGGATAAGAACAGCGATATTCGTCGGCGCCACCCTGCGAAGAACCTCAAATATGCCTGTCATCTGCGGACTGTTTCCCCGGACACCCTCGAATCTGAAATCCTCATCAGAAGCACCGCCGCGATTATTGGTATGCTTTTTACGAACCACCTGCGAGGCGGCCTGCTCGACAAGCGAACGAAGCTGGTCGATATTTATCGGTTTGACCAAGTAATCGTAAGCCCCTTGTCTTATCGCGTCTTTGCAGGTTTCGATTGTTGCGTATGCGGTGATGAGTATGACTTCCGTCTGGCTGGTTTTTTTCGCTTCCTGCAGTATATCAAGGCCGTCGATATCGCCGCCAAGCTTCAAATCGGTAACAACCACGTCGATATCCTGACTGCGGATGATTTCGAGTGCGTCCCGGCCCGTATAAACGGGGATTGCCTTATCGCAGCATTTACGCAGCGCTTCAGCCATACCGTCGGCATGGTCTCTCTCGTCATCAACAACAAGGACAACAGCGTCTTTAATCATCGCTGGCCCTCCGACGTGGCAAGCAGCAGCTTGATTGTGAAGGCCGTCCCTTTCCCCGGCTCACTGACGACAGATATTGTCCCATTGTGGGCGTCGATAATTTTTTTAACGGTAGCAAGCCCCAACCCCGTGCCGTCGGGTCTTGAGGATTGATACGGCTCGAACAAATGAGCAAGCCGCTCGGCAGGGATTCCTTTGCCTGTGTCGCTAATCTGAATTTGGGCGTATTGACCATCGCTTGCCGTCCGCACCATAACCTCGCCCTGGCCGCCAATGGCTTGCTGAGCGTTTATGAGCAGGTTGAGAACCGCCTGTTTGAGCATACCGGCGTCTATAAGACAAACCAGCGGCCCGTTGTGAAGCGCCTTACGCAAAGTTATTGAATGCACGGCTGCCTGCGGGAGATAAAAATCAATTATGTCGTCGATAACGGGATTCAGGTCAGCCGCCAAAAGACGCGGCTGTGTGCGGTCCGCGTAACGAAGAAAACTATCGAGGATTTGTTCAAGCCGGGACGCTTCCTTGTCGATTACGGCCAATTTCCTGCGCGCCCGCGCCAGACGCTGGTCGATATCGCCCGCCGGGCCTGTCTGGAGCTCTTCATCCACCAGCCGAAGATTCACTTTGATGGTGGAGAGGGGATTTTTGATTTCGTGCGCAATAACGCCAATCAGCCGGCCCAACCCTTCGACTTCGCTCAGGGCAGCCCCTTCGGTTTTAGCACCGCAACGATTAACCGACTCAGATTGTTCAGGTGAATTCTTCATGAAGCAGTAATTTTAACCGTATCCCCGCCGCAATTCAAGTAATGAAAGCGGTTCGGCCTAACCCATCGCGAAGGCGGGTAAATGGCCAATATCTGACGCAATACAGCCAGGGTAGAAATGAAAACGAGGAAGAACGGCTTAATCTCGCTTTCGCCGTCCTTCCTCATATCTTTTTTCTCTTAAGGAGGAGAGTGATGAATTTCATTTTTTTCTAATATTTATACGAGGAGGTATTTCGAGGGTTCGTAAAATCCGAAAAAAATTTAAAATATTTCACTGAAGACCAGAAGCCCTGCCCTCTTGAGGGGTTATAACACCGGAAATAAAGCCAAGTACCCTGCTATTCGACAGTTTTTACCAGAGGGATGCCGTTTGAACCCACAGGGATATAAACGGTCGTGTGATTCGGTGAATCGGCCATTTTGAGCTGGGCCTGGATGGCCTCGTGCTGGAGATATGCAAAGGTCAGGGTCTTATTGATGATTTCCTGAGCCTTTGCGATACCCTCGGCTTCAATCACCTTTCGCTCGGCTTCCTTTCTTTCCTTATCAAGAACGAACTTCATCTGCTCGGCTTCCTGTTCGGCCTTGAGTTTCATCTCGACGGCAGTGGAAACGGTATTGGGCAGGCGGATTGTGCGGGGCAGGACCTTTTCGAGAATGACGCCATTTTGCTCGAGCAGCCCTTTAAGCTCGTCGTGGATTTTCTGGGAGATTTCCTCGCGACCGGAGGTATAAAGGGCCTTGGCTTCATAATTGACGGTAACACCGCGGCAGACAGAACGGAACTGCGGCGTAACTATGATGTTACGGTAATCAAGTCCGACTTTGCTGTATATTTCACTTGCTTTGGCCGGCGAGAGACGATAAAGGATGGAAACTTCGAGGTTGACGGAAAGGCCTTCCTTGGAGGGAACAGTCATATCTTCTTTTTCCTCTTCGGTTTTTACGTTCATAATCTGGAGTTTGGCAAACGGGTTAACTAAATTGAGGCCCGGTTTTCGCTCGACATCGGCTACTTTGCCGAAAAGGTCAACCACTCCGACGGTTCCAGCTGGCACAACACGGATAAAACTCGAAAGCATCAGAACAACAGCGATAATAATTAAGACCGTGCCGATAAGGTTGGTCGTCTTGTCGTAGTCGTGATGCTGCATCCGGACAACAATGAGCGATATGCCAATGATGAGGACTATTATGCCCCAGATAAGGTTCATAAACATTTTTCAATCTCCTGTGGAATTTTTAATGGTTTAGCCCGCCAATATCTTCCTTCCGGGCCTTATTGTGATTTATCGTCAAATAAGTGTCTATGACAACACTCAAAACACAGCAGTTAAATACAGTTCTGAGTTATCAGTTTTGAGCGTTTAGTTGCGGATTAATCTCCTGCCGGGACACCACAAAAACCGCCGCTAAGAAACCATTGTTTATATGAACAGGGCGTAAAATAAGGGTCATTCTTTAATCGTTTTGATTCCGAGGTGGCGGTCGGCAAAGTTAAGAAATTGCTGCCAGTCGTAATCGGTCAGATTGTGAGTGCCTTTGCGAATATGATAGCCAATAGTGATACCAACGGGGGTTTCGAGGGGGGGCATATCTTCCACTCCAAGGCCTTTTTTGCCAAATAACTGATAGACCGGCTCAGCGTATTTGGCGGAAAGAAACGAGCCGCGAGGGTCGCCCCAGAGGTACTGTTCAGCGGTCGCGATATAAACCGGGCGAGGAGCCATCAGGGCAACGAGCATATGCCAGTCAACCGGGAGGTCATTGACACGGTCGCCATAGCTTTTGAAATTTCCGCAGAACCAGTAAGGGAATTTGATGTTAATTATTTTGACGGTCTCGCCGAAGCCGCGACGGACGATGACCGCCCCACCGCAGCCGGATTGGCCGGAGAAAACTATTGCAAAACGTTCATCCTGAGCGCCCGCCCACATTGCGACTTTACCAAAGCGGGAAAAGCCCGCAACACAGACCTTTTTGGCGTCAATGTCTTTGTCGGTAACGATGTAATCCATAGCCCTGCTCAAGCCCCAGGCCCAGGCGCCGATAGCACCCCATTCGTCCCCCTTCGCTTGCGCTACGGAGGACAGGTCGGGGCCGGGAGTATTCTGGTCAGGTTTGGCAAAAAACTTGCGGATACTTTTTACATAACCATCCTTGTTATCCGGCTCAATCTGTGCGGCATCAAATGTCGCCAGGCCATAGCCGCGGTCCAGAAGCCACTGTTTTGGGGGAGCCCATTCCACAATGGCGATTAATGGCACGGGTTTTTTAGCCGCACTTGCGGGCAAAACGATATTCACATCCATTTTCGGGCCATCGTTTTTGCCCGTGAAATAGATTGTTACTGTTTTGGTAATGGCGAGGCCATTCATATCAGAGCGGTTTTCCGCGGTAACTTTCCAGGTCATACCATCCGGTCGGCCAACCATCGTGCGGCCATACACATTGGTTGCGAATAATTTGAGGATTTCGGGTCTGCGTTTTTGTTTCCAGGTATCAACGTCATTAACTTTGCCGCCGTTGAGCATAACCAAGGGGTCGGGCAGGGTGAATTTCGGAACGTTTCCCTCGTCGTATAATCCCGGCGGTGTTCCCGGCGGAAGCGACACCGCAAAAACAAAATTAGAGAATAATGCAAGAAGCGAATATGCCGTTATTTTCATAAGGAACGACAATTTCATAATTCGACTCCTTTCAGGCCGCTAAAAGTTTGGTTACATCTTCACCGAAACCGGCATAATTTATCATTCTACCGGCCAACAACAGGACTCGGCAACAGGTAAACATTAAGTAAGAAAACAAAAGTGGCGAAAATGAACAGCCGAGTATATTATATGGGTATTATGGAGCAGTGGCTGAGCGGCTGAAAGCGACGGTCTTGAAAACCGTTATACCGTTTACGGTATCGGGGGTTCGAATCCCTCCTGCTCCGTTACCTTTCTGCCATATCGTCCTGAAAGCAGCAAAGCCGCTGCCGATAAGCCATCGGAAGTGTAGTAAAGTTAGCTCAGGATTGCCAGATAGTCTGCTCCTATGCCCGGGTTTTTAATAATACTCGTCCAGACAAACCCGCTGGTAATGAGGAGGCCCTTTACTTGGTTACGGTCGAAGAAATAAACTGGGCATCGAACTAACTTGTACCGCATTTTACGAAGAGGCGTGTGAAGCCAATGACGGCCAGGAAAAGAAACAACAGCTTTGGTGCGAGTATGCTTTCGCATAGCTGTTAGAAATCCGGCAGGGTCTCGTACATAATCCATCACACCTATTGCGATGCAGTAATCGAAAACTTCGTTTAAAGACTCATTTGGGAAACTGCCTCTTATGAACTTGCATATATTTCCCACGCCTTCCTTCTCAGCCCGAGTCTGAGCTGCCTTGATCATACTGGCCGAAATATCTATCCCTACCACTCGTTTACATCCCTGTTTCGCTGCTGCGATGCAGTAGTTTCCACAGCCACAACCAATGTCTAAAACAGTTTTGGCCCGAAGGTCGCTTATCTCTTGAAATATCACTTGAAATTCAATAAAAAGATCTGAGCGAAAAATGTTATCTATCCAATGTTTCAAACGACTGCTATTTTCACTGTAGATATCGCTCCATGTAGGCGCCACCTTATCAAAATACCTTGCTATTTGTTCATCGTGTGTTGTTTTAGTATCTTTAATCATTGCTAATATTCTGGTCATAAACATTTTATTTGCAAGATATCAGGCTCCCCCGATCTTGACAACGGGCAAGCAAGTCACTCAATACTTCTTTAAGAGGAGCAAACTTAAAGTTGTGCAGAAGCTTACTGATTTTCCAAGGGATTCCTTTGCGGCCAATTCCCTGATGCATTCGATCCAGCAGAGAAACTCGCTTTTTATAGTAACTCATTTCCGTTTGGTCGTACTCATAGGGGTGAATGTAGACCACTGCTGGTTGTTGTTTCGAATCCAGTTGCCTGAATCCCTTGTGTATAACCCAGTAGGGCCAAAAGCGGAAGTATCCACCTCCAGCTAAGGGTAGCCGCATTCCAAAAATATCAAAACATGCTATGGGCGCTTCGACGATACGCTTCCCACTTGGAGTGAGAACAATATGTGGCTTGAGAGAATAGCCGCGAATTCCATACCGTCTTGTTTTAAGCGGAAAAATGGAAGAATCGTATCTGTAACCGGCTTCTATCAAAATATCAAGCACCTCCATTCGACTCTCGTTAATGCTGAAAAACGGCGCGCGATAGCCATAAACCTCTTGACCAGTAATATCTTCCAGAAGCATCTTTGCATAACTCACATCTTCCCGGATAGCAGCTTGGTTAAGCTCAAGGTTTGACAGGTGCCCAAAACCGTGACTTTGAATTTCGTGGCCAGCCCTTGCAATTTCTTTAACTACATTTGGCGCCTTTCTCGCAGCCAACCCAAGCACAAAGAATGTTGCCTTGGTATTATGAGCATGTAAAACATCTAAAACCTTCATGGTCGTGGCTTGAAAGCGATTGGTCAATTGTGCACTGGCATCTATAGTCGTCTGGAACCAGTCTTCTACATCTACTGAAAAACCGTGTATCATAGTGTGTCCATCTTCTTCATGTCTGTCAAACCTTTGAGAACATGTATATTCGTCTTCCAACCATGTTGGTTAACCGTTAGCACACATTCAAAGCCAACATGCTGCCAATAGCGGTTGACACGGACATTTTCAGCCCCAACAGCCAGTTTTACGTTATCAATTCTTCGCTTGCCAAATTCCAACAAGGCTGTCTTTGCTAATATGTGGCCGATACCGGGTATAGACACCTTCGGCGAAACAGCAAATGCCAGGATTTCAGCACGAGGCAGGTTAGCGCTTAACGCATTGGGATAGCGCAAAGTATCCCACACATCTTTAATTATAGATTTGCGGAAAAACACGCACCCAAGTGAAAATATCATTGGAATACCTTGGCGAAATAGCACCTGTTTGTACAACCGAGTGATATCTTCAGCGCAAGCAATAAATCCATGAACAGTTCCATCGGATTCTTCCCACACAAAACCAAATCCTGAAGAACTAGACGCTATACCTGCATAAAGGTGCTTAAGAAACCTACAACCCAGACTGCTTAGGAACCCCGGATTTATCCTAGACTCATGAAGTACCGCAACTGCTGCTGCATCCTGTTTGGTCATAGGTCGGATGTGCCCAATCATACCTTTCATACCTTGCATCCAAAACAACTAAGCTTAAGCCAGCATTTGACCCTAATTCCAAGTCAATTTTCAGCCAAATTGACTCTTAGAACAGCTTCGCTTTCCGTGCCAATTTAATTCTCCTGTTTACAATAACAAAACCATTATATGCAGTTTACAAACTCTATTATATCATATTGCCACTTTTTAGCAAAGACTCTTACTGGCAGCTTTCTCATCTTGATATATTCATTAATTTTTATCGTAACTTTGCAGATTGCTTATCACATACCTGTTTATAGTTATATTTCGCATATTACGCTTATGGATGACTTTGAGCAGTCATTTACGTTTCAAAGCCAAAATCATGCTGCGTCCCAGGGTAAACCAAAAAGACCAGCTTTTCCAAAGCAGCCTTGACAATTCATAGAAACGATAGTTTCTAAGGTAAACCTCAAGATACATCTGAATTTGCAGTCGTCGCATAGTGAGGTAGCTAAGATTATCCAATTCGACTGATGAAGACAAGTATTTATCAAATCGGCCCCAATCTTTTGAGAGTAAGCGATAACCATTTTTCCCCTCGCATGCCCAGTCATAAATTTTACTCCCTGGGTATGCGACTATAGTAGCAACTGAGAGGCGGTGCGGGTTAAGTTTAACTGCCAAATCAATAGTATGCCTGGCTGTCTGTTTTGTTTCACCAGGCAGTCCTATTATAAATTTCGCCCAGACTTTTATGCCTTCACTTTTAAGTATTTTTACTGCCTCTTCCGCCTGCTTTAATGTTATCCCTTTTCGGGATCGGGCAATTACGTCAGGATCTCCGGATTCTATGCCGAGTTCAACATATTTGAAACCAGCCCTCTTCATTAATTGCACACAAGATCTCGACACACAGTCGACTCTTGTCTGGGCTTTAAAAATGATGCCTTTTTGACGGTTAAACTCGATTATTTTATTCAGCAATTCCTCAGTGCGTTCTGAATGAAGACCGAAAGTTTCGTCTTCAAATAAAATATTTTTGGCCGCGAAATCTTTATGAAGCCATTTGATCTCTTCCATCACATGCTGTGTTGGCCGGGAACGGACATTGTGAGCCATATTCCGACTACAGAATACGCATTGATAAGGACAACCCCTCTCGCTTAACAATGGATAAGTATCGACCCGCGGAAATAAATCCCAAGCTGGAAATGGAAGCAAACTGATATCATGCCCAAACATCGCCGGTTCAGACTGCGAAACAAGACCGCTTTTGTCTCTTACAAATAGTCCTCGGACGAATGTGAGAGGTTTTTTTTCTCGTATTGCAATTGTAAGCTCAGGAAGAGATGTCTCTGCCTCTCCCGCAATCACATAGTCAAGGGCAGAAGATCCTGCCAGTGATTCGGCCGGCAGCGCGTTGGCATGAGCCCCTCCCAGCACGGTAGTTATTGCGATATTTGTTTCTTTCAGTTTTTGTGCAATTCTTATAGCATTGGGATATTCCATCGTTAAAGCGGAAAGCCCAACAATTTCCGGATGGTTTGACAGGATTTTCTTAACGGTCTGCTCAATGGTGCGGTGCCCTTCCAGTTTGCCGTCGACCACAATCACGTTAATTCCTTGGGCCCTCGCCGATGCCGCTAAATACCCGATGCCAAGAGGCAGGTTCTTGCTCCAATGCTTCTCAGCTATGTTTGAAATTCCAGGTCGCGACAGCACCAGTTCAGCCATAATCCCCTTCCTTAACAAAATCAATGGAATCTGTCCTGGATCAACTGAATATACTCAAGTGCCAACTTGCGCCGGTCATAATGCTCACAGACATACCTGTATCCATTCTCCCCATGTTTTCTGGCAATTTCCGGCGATTTTCTATAGAACTGCATCATAGCGGCTATTTCTTTGGCATTTTCCGGCTCCACATATACGCCGCATTTGGCATCATCGACGACCAGCTTTCGTGCTACACCATTAATCGCTAATATGATAGGTTTGGCTGTTGACATCGAGTCAAACATCTTGTTCGGATAGATTGTCTTACAAACCTCAGCCTTTTTTAAAACAATTAACGAAACATTGCACGCCCTAAAATAAGCAGCGGTTTCCTTCTTGGGTACTGAAGGAAGAAACTGGATATTCGTAAGCCCCTCATCCTTCGCCTTTTCGATCAAAGCTTTGCGATCCATGCCACCACCAACACAAGCAATTAAAAACTCACGCTCATCTTTTAAAATCTTAGCTGCTTCGATCAACTGCCACAAACAATATACCCTCCCGTGCGAACCCATATACAAACCTACGAACTTGTCCCCCCATCCGTGCCGTGCTCGAATAATTTCATCTATTGGTCCCGATTTGGTTATGTCCAAATCCGCTCCGTTTGGTATTACCCATATTTTATCAGGCAATATTCCTTCGTTTTTAATCAGCTTCTCCCGAAAACTCGGCGTCAATACATTTATCATGTGAGCTTTTCGATAGGAAAACTTCTCCATAAAACGCATAAGTTTAATCAATAGGGGATTTGTAACAACTCCGACATCTACGGTTGACTCCGTCCATAGATCTCTAACCTCAAAAACAAAGGGACATCTCTTAATAATAGAGGCTAATACACCTAACGGGCCAACAGTTATAGGCGGACTTGTTGCCAGTACCAAATCATAAGAGCCTCGAGCAAAAAGCAGAATTCCCAGAAAGCCAAAAAATACAAAAGTAAAGTACGCCCAGGCTCGCCACAGAAAATTCCTGTTATATTTCGCAGAGGTATGAACCCAGATTACATCAAGCCCATCTCCACTAGTTTCATGTTTTAACAGTTTTCCTTCATAACCCGGATACTTCGCTTCCAAATAGACGTTATACATACTGGCAAGAACAGTCAATTGGTGTTTCTGTTGGGTCCAGACTTTCGCCATTGCGTTCCACCGTGTGCCCCCAGGAACATTTATATCCCTCATGAAATATTGGTGAATAAGCAATATTCTCATACGCTGATTCTTTTCTGCCAAACTATACTCTGCAAAACTATTTATGATAACAGGTATAATAGCAGATGATTCAACTCCTGTCAAATTGTCGTCCTTTCGGAGTGTTTTTACAATCCTTATATCTCTTATCATGTCCTCGGGATATAGTTCTTCTGTTCTGCGTTAAAAATATACATTTTCCTCAACTGGGGCCTTGACTGTCAAAGTTTCGCTTTTGGCTCTCCCCTCCATAGTACTCCGTGATGCGTCAACTGATGGATGTTGCCCATCATCAGAAACATCGCCCAGCCCGCAGCGGAAAATTCCGTAAGAATAGATTCCTCGACTTCACCCTGATAAGTCAGTGCCGAAGGCAAGCCGCGCAAGCGAATCCCTCCTGCTCCGATTGGCCCCGTCTACGGCGGGTAAACTTCGGCCAATAGAGCCCTCGCTGCTGTCTTGCGACAGCAAGACGTGGGGGGGCGGTTTATTGCTCAACTTTCGACTGATCAATTTTGGTTCGAGGGCGAAGTGTCGCAAACGGGGGTTCGACATGCCGAAGGTTAAAGGTTTGAGCATGACGGCCACTCACGGCACAGCAAGGCCAAGTGGGCCGGGAAAAGCCTCATTTCCACAAAGCTTTTTCCCAGCCCACCCATTCCAAGCCCAGCGAGCAAAAATCTAAGGAGGCCTATTCTCTCATCGCCTAAAAGCACGAAAATCTTAGGGAATTTACACTTGGAGTGTCAAAACCTGTCACTGGCTAAGGAAAAAGGAGATTTTTTTAAAGCCAGCAAGGCATATTAAGAGCTATGCTCAGTATTGAACTAATCACCACACCCCAAATGAGGCATAGGCGTTTTTACCTGCGAAATTTCGGCTTCGGTCTGTCTTTTTCACCCCAGTTTCTGCCATCGTTATAGTTCTATGCCATTAATTATCAATCCATTCAGCATAATTCAGCCAAAACCTCGTCCTTGATAAGAAAGGGCATATTTGGTAGTATAACTGATTATATTTGGCTTCTTTGCCTTTTGGGAGTGAATCGCAGGTGAGCGAAAAGAGCACGACAGAACATGGGTATGACGTATCAGGCGACATTCGACGTGCCACGGCAATCTTCTTTGAGCACGGCGACTTTATCCGCGCTGTTATTCGCCACAAGATTAAGGATGAAAGCGTGGCCGAGGATCTGCTCCATGATTTCTTCCTTTCGCTTGTATCAAAACCTGTCCCGGCAGAAGTGCAGGACATCAAAGGTTATATCTACATGGCGATAATAAATGATATAACAGACCATATCCGACACCTCAGAAGATACCAGGCAATGACACACAGATGTGCCGATTATAACAAAATAACCGTCAACAATCGGCTGCCCGAAGACGCCTTAATGGAGAAAGAGCAGACAGTTCGGATGATAGAATTAATCAGAAAGCGGGTAACGAAGAACGAATTTAAAGCTATTGCATCAAGATACCGTGATGATTTATCCATAAAAGAAGCGGCTGACAGGATGAATATTGATGACCGCTCTGTAATCAGATATATTTCCACCGGGTTTAGGAAGGTTAAGAAATTTCTGGCAATTGAGCAAGAGGTTGAAGATGATAGCACCCAATTATAACAAATTTTGTGCGGAAGCCGAGCGGCACTACTATGACTTTTTACGTGATGAGGCCGAACGGCCTGTTTCCAGTGAAGTCATCGACCACATCATGGGATGTCTTCACTGTCGTGAGCAAATAAGCCGGCTTGAAGCGATGCTGGCCGAATGCGAAGAGCATCCACAAACACACATGGCACAACGTCAGATGGCGACTGCCGCCATGCTCAAGCTGCACTTTTCGTTTGTGGGCAAACACGTTAATTGCACCGATGTAAGGCCTTTTTTGCCGAATCTTTTGGAACCGACAACACAAATCAGGACGCCCACGCCCATAACGGCCCATATCGATAACTGCGACCAATGCAAAGAGGATTCCAAAAAGCTGCAAAATTTGGGCCTCAGCCACAAACAGCTTATAACCCTCAGCCAATTGTTTGCAGATGAACTTTATGCCGACGAAACAGATTGCACCACGGCCCGTGAGGCAATCCCCACTGTTGTTGCGATGGCCTTTGGCCGAACAGATGCAAAAACTTTAAGGCATTTATCTTTATGTCCGACATGTCGGCAGGAGCTGTACAAATTCCGTCAGACAATCCTGGAACAAATAAAAATACTGCATAGCGAGAATGAAACACAGAAGAGTATCTTCCCATGTTCATCCGTAAGGGCAAATGACGTCTTTGATTATTGCATCCCATACGGCATAGACCCGGCAAGTGACGAATATGCGAAATTCCGCAAATCTTTAACCACACACATCGTCTGCTGTGCCGATTGTCTTGACAAAATCCAGCAATTGCACAAGACGATTTATGATATTGCCGACAGGCCGGAATCCGGCGTTGCGACGGTCTTCCACATAGACACAACTGCCAACGTTGAGACAGAAAGTATATACGCGGGTTTCCCTGTAAGGGTGGAAATGGCCAATTTGGATAGCCGGGAGCGAACACATTCTGAGGCGTTTGGAACAGCCGTAAAACTCAAATCTGCATCAAAGAACTTCAGACCCCTGTTGAAAGTGGCGCTTCCGGTTGCAGCAGTGCTAATGGTGGCAGTAGGCCTGTTTTTCAACGTCCATACCGCAAAAGGTCTTGCCATTGAGCAGATTTACAGGGCCATCGATGCGGTTAAGAATATCCACATTTCCAGCTTCGTTCCCGATAATCAAAAACCCGTGCAGGAAGTATGGATATCCAGAAGCTCCGGCTTGTACGTTATTAAAACAGAAAATGAGTGCACGTTAAACAACATTTCCAGCCGCATACAGAAGAAAAAAGATTTGGGTACCGGTATAACTCAACAAACCTCATTGAGCAGCAATATTCTGGCCGGTATTGCAACCCAGGTTAACAATTCATTACATATAATGCCTTTCCGCACGCCCACCGACATCCCCGCAGACGCAAGGTGGTCTGAGATAACGGATTCTGAGCTTACCGTTAAAGCCGGCAATACGAAAGTATATGAACTGAGTTGGACCGAGAATGCTTATGATGGTTCAATAACACAAAAGAGTTGGCGGATTTTTACGGACAACTCTACTAATCTGCCGCAGAAGATTCAATGGTTTAAGCAATCGGCATCTGACCCTCAGCCGGTACTGGAATCGATTATGGTTATCGAATACCCCGACGATAAAGAAATAATTGCAAAAGCAGATGCTATGTCATTCTAATCCGCAGCTATTTGGGAATCGGCATCCATAGTGGGTACTGGTTTTCGTAATGCCCTTCGGAGGTTTTTTTAACAAGCAAATCTTCCGCCTTGGTGCGGGCTATGTGACCATCAACAAATCCAGCGTTAACCGTCATCTGGGGATGTCTCCCGTAGAGAGCATCTGTCTTCTGTTCCGGCAAAAGTTGTCTTTGGCAATTTATCGACAGGCCCGGAACGTAAGCAGTATTTTCTAATGGTACGGTGCCAAGCGTTATCCCCTGAGGTAGAATATCAGCCGCGTGCTGCCAGCTTATGATTGCGTAACCGCTATCGACTATCAGTAATGTCTGCCCCGGCCGTAAAACTTCCGAAATCCCTCGCGGATTACCTACTTCATTCTGGTCCCCGCCGCCACTCGACATTCTGCAAATCAACAGATTAACGCCGTAGTTTCCGCAAAGAATATCATTTTTGAGATTTGGATTTTGTATCTGTTTGGACGGACATTGAAGCACGGTCTTCCCAGCTATATTTTTCTTATAAATGTCCTCAAGGTAATTAAACCACCACCACCCAGTTCTGTCATATTGGATATAGCCGGCATAACCACCGGCAGGGGGCGGAATAGGTGGATTAGGTGGAGGTAGGTTATAAAATCCATAAGGGAATTTGTCGGTATCGGTGACGTACATTAACAAGGCCGCATTTAACTGCCTGATATTAGACATACAGACGGCCGTTTTTGCCTGAAGCCGGGACCTCTGAAGAGAAGGTACCAAAAACGCAAAGAGAACAGCAATAATTCCTATTACTAAAAGTAATTCAACCAGTGTTAGCCCGAATCGCCGCATAGCTAACACTGTATGACTTTCACAGGAGAAAGTCAATCGCGTCAGAACGACAATATACGACAACCTTGATGCTGCTGTACCCTATTGAAGCATTACCACGATAAAACCGCGGTTAGTTACATACACGCCATCATATAATAACATGTCCACACACCAGTTACGGTGCAGGCCGCAGGGTCTTCAGGGTCGTTAATGCAGGGAGTTGACATATATCTGACCATTTTTGTGCTGGAGCAACTGCCGTCGCCATCGGCAGTTGCGCATCCATAGCGTGTGTAATATTCATAGTACTTACCTCCACACAAACCGTCAACATAGCTGCAAAAAATGACATTGTATTGCTGCAAGAGTTTTGTGCAGGCGTAACCGGAGCCGATTATATCTGCCAACCGGTCGCTGCCGATTTCATTAAAATCGCCCTGAATCGGCTGTTTCGAGACAAGTAAAGCGGTCCCGTTTGGCCAGTCCATATCAAAGAAACTGATTTCCGTGCGGTCATAGAATTTGGCTGACGAAAGGTCCGTTACCCAGACATATTGAGCATCAATGCGGTCCACGACAACGAAATGGTTCTTGCCGGGGAAATATAAAATTGCCTTGCAGCCATTCAGCTTTTTGAGCGTATCGATATTCGTCTCAACCGCCCGACAATAAAGTCCAAATCCCTGCAGGAAAGATTTCATATCGTACATACTCGTAGTGCCTCTGGTCTGGTTGACGAGGGAGGCAAGGTCTTTATCTGATATTGTAATGCCTAATTCCGACGCGATGTATCCTGTCGCAATTGTTGCGCAATTTCGTGTATTTGCTCCATCTGATTTGACTATATCCAAACGTTTCGTCAGGAGCCGGCTTGTATCAGCGGCGTTTGACTGACGGTACACCGCCGGCTTATCGCTCCTATCAGAATAACGCTCAACCAGCGCCTCCGACTCATAAGGGACATCAAAAGCGTTTGTTTGTGGAACGTTATTGTCTATGGCGGTCACATTCCACAGGTCGCGGGTCTTCAGCCGACCTGAGCCGGCTTCAAATTGTTCAATCAGGATGGTTTTAGGAACCCAACTTCCTGCGATAAATGCATAATCCAAATACTGTCTTGAAATTGTCGAGCCATCCGGTTTTTCTATTAAACAATTTATTAACGCATAGTTTTTGGCAGAGTCCAGTGTAAAGTGACTTTCGCTGCCGCTGGCTTCTTTGAGCGTCAAAACTATTTGTGTCTCACCGTTGGCGGTCGATTCAACACCTGATGATTCAACGGCACAAAGATTACTGTATGTGTAGCGACCGTATCCCCACGGAACCACTCCCGCGGTTAAAGGCCCGTTTACAGGGTGCGGGCTATTTCCTCCTGCATCGACAATTACATTGTTACCGGGCAGGAAATAGGTGGTGTACTTTTCGCCATCCCAGGCAAATATGCGTCTTTGGTTCCCGCCGAGGTCGAATTGCTGAGTCATAAAATTGTCGGCTAAATCCCTGCCTGGTTTTACCGAATCAGACCGTGAATCGACGTTAATTTCCCAGTAGAACCGCTTACCGTCAAATTTTACCTGCTCCGTGGAGTGCATTGTGTATTCGTTGGATAACTCGTGGCGAATGTTAAATGGTATAGAGTCAAGTTTCATTTTCTGCAGCTCTTCGGTAAGCTCTCGTTTGTTTGACTCATTGCGATACCGCTGAATCTCCGCGGCGATTCGCCGGTTAATCTCATTTACGTCGGTAACGGCTGATGCAACATATTCCTGATGTGACGCCTCAATTGTGCCCGCCTCAATCCAGGTCTTGCGGGGGTGAACGGTTAATTGTTCAAAGATTTGCAGAAGCTCCGCACGCTCCAGGGGTCTGTCCGCAACTGCGATTCCGCTGCCAAGCAGCACTATGACGATAATTCCTGAAAATATTCGTGTGTTCATAACACACCTCCTCTCGTATCCACTGCGTTATTACAAAAAACACCTTAACCAATCATCACCGGGCTTTTACAGCAAGACCCATAATTGAAGGCGTTGTGAAGAGGAAAACGTTGACGATTTTTTGCCCTCCTGTGACATAATTTGACCAATTGAGGGAAAATTCTTATAGCTTGATGGCACTGCAAGGGTCAAATCGAGGTTGCTCGATTATCTGGTCTTTTCCAGCCAATATTCAGCAAATAGCATTAAGTCGCCAATGCCCACATAGCCATACTCATCGGCATCAAGATTGGTTCCCGAACAACTCTGGGGTTCAAGACAGTCAGTTCTTTGCCAATTCGAGCCAAGTATCGCAAAGTCCTCAAAGTTGACTATTCCGTCATTATTAAAATCGCGTGTTACGACATGAGTGAAAGACATTTGGTATAATGGGTGCTCCTCATCCACGATCCAGTCGAAAAAAATAACAGGACAGGTACCCACATCAATGGCATTGTAATCAACGATAAACCAGTCGCCGGCTATGGCATTATCAGCGTCTCCATCAAACTGAAAACCCTTGGTATCGTGATCCACTTCGTCCACTGTTTGAGTTCCTAAAAGTTCCCATACCGCGGCCATCTCACCGGCAGCCGGAAATCGTGAACCTTTCCAGTCACCTGTCTCTTCGTTATAATCCCTTCCGTACAAGCAGCCATAATTCTGGTTTGTGTCCCAAATAGTCAGTGCACCGTACCAATAGCCACCTGCATTAGAATCAACAATGATAGTAAGATGCGTTCCAACCATAATTGGGCGATAAATGAATGGAATACATGGGTCGGCAAGCTCAAGCGGCGTACTACCATCCGCCAGACAAACCCTTGTGAATACTCCGGCGTGCGCTGCTGGCGCTGCAACCAGAAGCGCCATGAAAAAAATCAATCTTTTCATAATTCACACTTTCTTTAATGAGTTTTTAGAACCTTAACCCAGCATCAATAGATATGACCTTTCCCCTACGGAGGTGAAAGGTCTGTTTGCCCCCTTGTTATCGTCTATCCATCTAAGCACCGAAATTTTAGCACGTTTTATTTGCTAAATCAAATAAAAAACGATATAGCCCCAAAAGATAATCAACCTTTGGCTGTTTCCAAACGCCTTCTTATAGAAGCGGCACTGATGGGGAAGCATCTAACATGACAGATAAACTAAAAGGGGCATATGAAAAACAATAGAATCAGCAGAATAATGCAGTTATTGACGGCGATGCAATCCCGGAGGGGCCATGCAATTTCGGAATTAACTGAGATGCTGGGAAAAAGCCGTCGCACGGTATATAGAGACCTGAAAGAGCTGGAAAAGGCCGGCTTACCCTGTCGCTTTGATACAAGGCAACACTGTTATGTTTTCGACCTTCAATCCCCTCTTCCAACATTTGCTCTGTCTAAAGATGAAGCATTCAGCTTGCTGTTACTGCTTCGCGAGGCGAGTCACAATATACGGCTTCCTTTCACTTATCCTGCCCGACTGTTATCCCTTAAAATTGAGAATTGTTTGAGACGGGAAGTAAGACAATATTGCGACGCATCGTTCCGATTTATCTCAATTAGCCCTGCCCCTAAAGCCAGGATGGACTTGCTGGATAAAATATTTGCACAGGTTCTGGCTGCTATACAGGCACAGCGTACCTTAAACATTAATTACTGTCTGCCTGCCGAACAAAACACCATCACAACGGATTTCAATCCTTATTACCTGGTTTATTCGGAATACACATGGCATGCCATAGGAAAATCGAGTTTTCACAAGGCGGTGCAAACGTTCAGGTTAAATCAAATAAAACAGCTAAACCCTTTAGACAGATATTTTGTGGAAGATGAGAAATTTGACCTTCGCGAATATTTTGGGTATGCCTGGTCATTATTGCGAGAAGGCCAAATCTACGAGGTCGAATTGAGATTTTGCCCGCGAATCGCTGCGGAAGTGGCTGAAGTCCAATGGCATGAAACGCAGACCGCTTCTTTTGAGGATGATGGCTCGGTGGTACTAAAATTCCGTGTGGATGGACTTAATGAGATAACATGGTGGATTTTGGGCTATGGTGACCAGGTGGAAGTTCTTGCGCCCACGGCATTAAGACAAAGGATTGCTCAAATAGCATCGAGAATAGTAGATTCACAACAAGGATGACGCGGTTATTTCGTAAAAATAATAAGTGTTTTTGAGATTAAAACCGTCAACCTTTGGGGGACTTGAGACGCCCTAAGTAATAGTTTCTTGCCAGGTATTGCCTGCGCAAGGCCGGACGGGGTGCAGAACGATGTCATCCTTCCCTTCTGCGGTCCTCGGATGGAGAAATGAGCGTTCTAAGCAGAAGCTTCCACACCAGCAAATCTGTTGGAAATGGGGCAAAGGGGCCAAAACCTCTTTGCCCCAGTTTTATAAAATCAAGCCAATGTTAATCTGGACAAAAGTAAAGAGTGTCAGATTCTGTCACTATTGTAAAACGGGGTAGTTTCTGATATATTCCAATATGAAGTTTGCCTTAGCATTCGAAGCTTTATTTGAAGGCGCTGGGCTGGCTTTTGGGTGTGGGGTCAGTCCCGGCGCTTTCTTTCTTTATTGCTGCCGCAAAGACACAAATACACAAAGTCATTCAGACGCTGATTTCCCCTGCCAATAGACAAGATTCAACCTCGATTCACCTCGGTGATACGGCTTTTGCCAAAGGCGGACAGATTTCCGAGGCGGGCTCTACGCCCGCCAGAAGCTCGGCGGGTAAACTTCGCTTCATGTCACGGATTTCCCGGTTTTTGTCTTCTATTCATCATAAATTTGTCCTGAAAAATAATTTTTCGTCAACATTTTATGCAGTCAGTCGCCTTTAATATAGTGGTAAATCATGTTGATGGTGGTTTGATGCGCTAAACGACTGGTAAGTGGCTCGTTCAGGAAAAACTATAGACAAATACAGCAGTGGGTAATCAAAAATACATCATTGAACAGATGGAAACCTATATCCGCCAAGGGGGTGGCGAATATGGAGATTGGTTTATAGGGTTGGCTGATAACCCCATCGCTCCTATCACGGAAACTTCCCGCCTTCGTAAGGTGCAGAACCACAGGTTTACATACGTCGAAACAATATCAGTAGAAGTTGCCAAATCGGTTGCTGATTATTTTATCAATGCGTGCGGAATGGACGGTAATATAAGCGAAACGGAAAAAGATGGTGCCTGTCGGGCACTATATCTTTATAAAAAAGTCGAGCATCTCGTCGCCTGCGAAACCGGCACATCAAGCCGATTAATTTGCTGGGTGCGCAATAAGCTGTTTCGGGTTTGCGCCCCCGACAATAACAAAGTAATCAGGAGATTATATGCACCGTGACCATGAGATTTTTATTCAGGCGATCAAAGGCAGAAAAAAGATTCTCATTAAACACCGCAGTGAAAATGGCTGTGACACAAGCACGAAGGTTTACTGTCCCCTTTTTTATGTCCCGGCCAGCGACAAGAGTAGTTGTGGCCACTACTATGTCTGGGAGGGTGAAAAAGGCCTAAAAGGTAAGGTTATGAGCGTTAAAGCAGACAACATCGTCCATATCGGGCAGACACAGGAACCATTCGGTCCGGTTGGCTTGACTCTTGTTGGCGACGAAGATATATCGCTTGAATGTTAACGATCCCACCAACCAATTCGAACATCACAGAGAAATGCGATGGTTTTTTAACTACGGGTTCCTTCGACAAGCTCAGGACAGGTAGCACAAACGTACCCCCCGAATCGTTGTCCTACTCAAAAATTCATCCGGTCGTAAAAGTTGACGATTTTAGAATTCTTTTTCGGAGAGCCATAAAAGCCCCGCCGATTAACAGTCCAAACGTTGCCGGCTCGGGAATGCACTGTGTATCAATTGTTATCTCATCGATATAAATATCCCCCTTGACGGTAATCCACTCGCTTA
>Ga0187866_1000969_pt1 | contig 29603 bp, 22 predicted proteins | sample June2016WEW_11_1_3_FD_133013 | JGI IMG/M metagenome (GOLD analysis project Ga0187866, IMG submission 133013) | Peatland microbial communities from SPRUCE experiment site at the Marcell Experimental Forest, Minnesota, USA - June2016WEW_11_150 | ecosystem: Environmental > Terrestrial > Soil >...
ACATGGAACGGCATTTCTCATGGAGAATCGGCACCTGTGGCTGCGCAGCTCCCGCCAGCATGCCGCGATCCGGATCCGGCACGAGATCATCAAAGCGACCCGCGATTACTTTGATGATCAGGGATTCACTCTGGTCGACACGCCGATCTTCACTCCCAACGCTTGCGAAGGTACGACGACGCTTTTCGAGACCGAATATTTTGATGATAAGGCGTATCTGACGCAGAGCGGTCAACTCTACAATGAGGCCACGGCCGCGGCATTCGGCAAGGTCTACTGCTTCGGCCCGACTTTCCGCGCGGAAAAATCGAAGACGCGCCGCCATCTTATGGAGTTCTGGATGGTCGAGCCTGAGGTGGCCTTTGCGCACCTGGAAGATGCAATGGAGTTGGCCGAAGGCCTTGTCTGCTTCATCGTCGAACGCGTCCGTGCGCAGCGCAGGCCGGAACTGGAAACTCTCGGACGCGACATTTCGCGCCTGGAAGCTGTTTCACGTCCGTTTCCACGACTTTCGTACGACGATGCGATTGTGAAGCTCAAGGCAGCCGGCGTCAATATTGAATGGGGCGGAGATTTTGGCGGCACCGACGAGACGATCCTCTCTGAAGGATACGCGTCGCCGGTGATGGTGCACCGCTATCCGGCGCAGGTGAAAGCCTTCTACATGCAGCCCGATCCCGAGAGGCCTGAAGTGGCGCTCGGTGTCGATGTGCTGGCGCCGGAGGGGTATGGCGAAATCATCGGTGGGGGAGAGCGCATACACGATCATGACCTACTTCTCCGCCGGCTCCGTGAGCACAACCTTCCGGAAGCGGCTTTCCAGTGGTACCTGGATTTGCGCAAGTACGGGAGCTTTCCTCATGCTGGATTCGGAATGGGGATCGAGCGTGTCGTAGCCTGGATCTGCAAACTCGATCATGTGCGTGAGACGATTGCTTTTCCACGTATGCTCTACAAGATCTATCCATGAGCGACGGCACTGCGCGCCGTCGCTAGCCAATCCTGAATGTGCGAGTGGGTGTGATGAAGGTTGCCGTAAAGAGCCGTCTCGAGACTCATGCTTCGAGCGGAGTTCTGCTTCTTGGGGCTCTGGTGGGGATCGCCAGCTTTGCTTACTATTACCTGAACGGGCTCTCGACAGCCCATTTTGACGCGAAGGCTCATCTGGTGATCGCCCGGCGGCTGATCGACTCGCCGACGCCCGGCTACGCGCAGATGGGCGCCCAGTGGCTGCCTCTGATTCACATACTGTACCTGCCTTTTGTGATATTCAATTCGCAGTATCGGACGGCGCTGATGCCGAGTCTGCTGTCGGTTTGCGCCTTCGCCGTTTCCGGGTGGTTGGTATACCGCATCGCCCTTCGAATGACGGGTTCGACTGTCTCGGGGATATTTGCCGCCGCGGTTCTGATCGGCAATCCAAATCTGCAGTTTCTGCAAAGCGCTCCTCTGACTGAGCCGATCTACCTGGTTTTGGCGCTTCTGGGCATGGACTCCTTTTTGCGGTGGCGGGAAAAGGGCAGAAACGGCTTCCCCTGGCAGCCGGCACTCTGGGCTGCAGTCGCCGCGATGTGCCGGTATGAAGGATGGCTCTTTATCGGTGGCGTGATCGCCCTGACGGCTTACGAATGTTGGTCACGGCAGATTACCCGCGCGCAGGCGTTGCGGACGGCAGGCGCGTTTTTCGGCGTGTTCGCAGTTCCGGCCATCCTTCACTTTGGGTTCATCTATCTTCGCGTCGGAGACAGCTTCTTTCAACGAGTGGCAAGGGGAAATCCGTTGCGTTTCGAGACCTACAGGCGTCCCTTTTTGTCCATGTTTTATCACTTTGGCGAGCTTGCTCAGGCGGCGACGATCATTCCTCTGGTCATTGGCATCTGCGGAGTGATTTATTGCCTGCTCGATCGCAAGAAATTTCGACGACACCTCCCTTATTTCTTGCTGTGGTTGCCGGCGTTGATCAATATCTCGGCCCTTTACTGGGGCCTTATGTACAGGGTGCGCTATTCGGCGCTGTTGATTCCTGCGGTGGCTGTTTTCGGGAGTTTGGTGGTCGGCGGGGGAAAAACAGTCAGACGTGTGATGATAATTTGCTGCCTGACAATTTTCGTGCTCCCGTGGGTGTCGTGGGTGTTTCCTCAGGAGTGGGGATATCACTTCATGTATGCCGGCAACGGAATTCTGCTGCTTCCGGCGGCAGCGCTTCTTCTCCTCCTGGTGGCCGTGGCGCGCCGCAGCTACTCCTGGCCATTACTTTTCCTGGCCCTGCTCAGCATGCATGTTCCAGCGCTGGAAGGCGAGAATCATGCCATGGCCGCGGAATCGCTCGAACATCAATACATTCAGCAGGAGCAGCGGCAGTTGCTGGAGTATTGGAGCCGGCATTATGATGGGCGGCGTATCCTGATTGATCAGGGGCGACTGGCGCCGCTCATGTACGATTCCGAGATCCCGCTCAAGGAGTTTGTCTGTCACGATGGCGCCTGGGGGGCCTGGGTTCGCGCGGTATCTTCTCCGCGGACCGAGGTGGGGTGGATGTGCGCGGAGAAGGGAGACGAGATTTGGGAACTGCTTCAGGTTGACCCCCATATGGCGGATGGGTATTCTCTTGCCGTTAAAACGGAGAACTATGTCATGTATCAGCTGAGCCCTGAAAGACGGGGCGACGATGAGCCGGCCAGGCGAATGCCGTGAAAAGCCAGAAAAGCGATCCGGGAGTTCAAAAAAAATTCGATTTTACACCGCCCCGTCCCCGTCCGTTTCTTGCCGGCCTCCCGGCGAGAATTGACAGCTACGAGGAAGGTGTCGCGCGCCTGTTTCAATGGCGTACAGGTTTGGATTACTATGCCACGGTGGATCAGATAGTGGATTTTATAGTAAATACTCGCCGAACAAAGATCGTGGACCTCTTAAGCGACACCGGCACTCTGACTCTCCGGCTGGCAGGACGCAAAGCGTTTTTCGGACGAATTCACTCCATGGACAGTAACATCACCCTGTTGGAGCGTGCTCGTCAAAGGGCGCGGCTCCTGAATCTGGGACAAGTGGTCGAATTTCAACAGTTCGCGGAGCCGGGATGGCCGCTTGCCGATGGGTTTGCAGAAATCGCAGTATCGATGTTTGACCTTCACCGCCACCCGGCAGAACGCTTCCTGCGGGAGGCGTATCGGATCCTGGTCGGAGGCGGATACCTGTTGCTTGGCGAGGTGATTGAGCCGCAGACGTTCCTCAATCGGATAATGCGAATCTGGCAGAGGTTCCACCTGAGACTGGTTCAAAGAAACGCGGTAGAGGCCGGCGCCGTTTATCATGATCGGGAAGAGTTGATCAGGCTGCTTTTTGACACGGGATTTCGACAGGTCGTGATTCAAGGGCTCAAGAGTCGTTCTTCACGCCATCAGGGTGTGTTCAGCCTGGTAGCCGCCACCAAGTAGAGGTAACTGTTTAGCATTTTTCTGAGATTAGGATCGCATGACCGAAAGGCAAGACTATGTCGCTGATCTGAAAGCAGAGTATGCTTGTTGCGGCTAAACGGTTGCATATAGAAAGTAGTCGCGGCACGTAGGACGACGCGCGCCGGGCAAATCAAGCTGTGGCAGATAAGAAACCTATCCCGCTACTGCGGGCACAATTCCAGGGATTCATCATATGAGAATGACTCGCTGCTTTCTTCTTTCCTGTGCATTGCTTCTGGGTTTGCCGGCATTCGGAAAGACCGTCACCATCAAGAAAGTCGGGATATCCCCCAACTTTCTGGTGCTGAGCGTCGACGGCAACATGGCCTATGTTTCCTCGTACGGAACGGGCGAGGTTCTGGAAGTGGACTTGAAGCAACACGCCGTTACCCGCGCGGTCGAGGTGGGAAGCGCGCCCCTGGGATTGGCGCTCGCCGACGGCGGCAAGAGCGTATATGTTGCGTGTCGCGAAACGGGAACGGTTGCGGTGGTGAATCTTCAATCATTCAAGGTTGAGGCTGAAATCAAGGTGGGGGGAGCGCCTAACGCCGTCGTCATTGGTCCCCTGGGATACCGGGCTTATGTGACGAACTTCGGGCGTACCAAGGAGGGGATGCTCAACATCATCGACACGCGTGAGCACAAGATGACGGGAACCGTCAAAATGGGAATCTCGCCGATTGCGCTGGCGGTGTCGCCGATTTCGGAAATGGTGTATGTCGTCAATGGCGGCTCCAATGAAGTATGGACCGTCGATCCCAACCAAATGGCCGTGACCGCCAAAATCGCGGTTGGTGATGCTCCCGACGGAATTGCGATCACGCCGGATGGCTCGCGTTTGTTTGTCTCCAACAGCCAGTCCAACGATCTTTCCGTGATCGATGCGCATCTGGGAACCGTGCTCGTGACGGTGCCTGTCGGCAAGAGCCCGTTTGGCGTGGCCGTCAGTCCGGACGGCAAGCGGGTTTTCGTGGTGAATACCAAGTCCCGCACTGTATCGGTGTTACCCACGGACTTGAGCTCGTTGGAATCGACTACGTTCGACGTCGAAAAAGGGCCCGTCGGGATTCAGATCGCGCCTGACAATCGGACGGTCGTCGTGGCCAACGAGTTGAGTAATTCGCTGTCGATCGCGCAGGCTGGCTGAATCCATAGAGAGCGTCATAAATAAAGCCGCAAGCTGTAGTTTTTGGGGTTGTGAGGCTTGTGCTATGATACGGCGCTATGCTGCAAGTCGGGCTGACGGGAAACATAGCCACCGGGAAAAGCCACGCATCCGGTGTCTTCGCCGAACTGGGAGCCCATGTAATCGATGCGGACCCCATCGTGCACGAACTGTTCCTCCCCGGCAGCCCGACTTATGCAAGAGTGGTGACTGCATTCGGCAAGGAAATCCTGGCCGCCGATACTACGATCGACCGGAAGATTCTCGGCGCTATCATATTCAGCCAGCCTCCGCGGCGCCTGCTCCTGAATGCACTGGTCCACCCTGACGTGATGGCTGAAGTCATGCGTCGCGTCTTTGACCTGGCCAGACAGGAGTTTAAAGGCATCGTCATCATAGATGCAGCGCTGCTTGTGGAATCGGGCTTCTATCGCATGCAGGATCGACTTATCGTTGTGAATTGCGATCCGGCATTGCAACTGGCTCGGATCATGAGCCGTTGCGGGCTGAGTGCGGAGGCTGCGCACCTGCGCATCGAGGCCCAGATGCCCGCGCAGGAGAAGATCAAACTGGCACACTACATCATCGACACTTCGGGCACTTACAGCAGCACCAGGGAGCAGATCGAAACGATTTACCGCGACCTGATGCTCTACACTCATGAACGCCGCAACATGGAAGCTTCGTGCAAATGAAACTGAGGGCAATTTCATTGACATGCCGGGCGAGCTGTGCTACTAACTTGCGTCTTATTATATGAGGTAGTTCGCTTTAGGGCAATTTTGGATCGTAACGTGCGGGCCTGGGGCAGCCATGATGTGCCCCTGACTCGGGATGATGTTCATAGCGAGTCATAGTCGGGACGCTCGGCCCGAATCCTCAAGAAGACGATTGCAACCAAGGACCTCAGGCGCAGATTAGAGGTGTTATGCTTCATTACCTATGGCTAGTTCCCATTCTGCCGTTGACAGGCAGCGCGGTCATCGGCATTTCGGGGCTTATCAAGCTGCGCCGGACCGGTGACAAACTGAGCAAGCGCGTAGTTTCGCTGGTGGCTCTGCTGTCCGTCGGTCTGGCATTCGTCGTTTCGCTGGCGTCCGGATACCAATTATTTGTGGTTCAGGGAGGAGAGATCTTTAGTACCGATCTCTTCAAGTGGATCAGCAGCGGATCTCTGCCGCTCTCGAGCGGCGGACTGGCCACTTTTGAGGTTCCCTGGGGACTGCAGCTTGACCCGCTGTCGGCGGTGATGATCCTCGTCGTGACCGGCGTAGGTTTCCTCATCCATGTCTATTCGACCGGATACATGTGGGAAGACACCGGGTACTACCGATTCTTCTCATACCTGAACCTGTTCATGTTCGCCATGCTGACTCTCGTGCTTGCGAACAACTTCGTAATGATGTTTGTAGGCTGGGAAGGGGTGGGTCTCTGCTCTTACCTGCTGATCGGGTTCTACTTCGAAAAGAAAAGTGCCGGAGACGCTGGCAAAAAAGCATTCGTCGTCAACCGGATCGGCGACGCCGGGTTCCTTCTCGGCATGATGCTGTTGTTCGTTCATTTCGGATCGTTGCGGTTCGAGGAGGTCTTCAATCGTGCCGCCGTCATGCCGGCGCAGGCCGGTCACGGTTTTCTGTTCTGGGCAACTATCTGCCTGTTCATAGGAGCGATCGGGAAAAGCGCGCAGATACCGCTCTATATCTGGCTTCCGGACGCGATGGAAGGTCCAACACCGGTCAGCGCCCTCATCCATGCAGCCACCATGGTGACCGCGGGCGTATACATGATTGCGCGCTGCAACGCTCTTTTTAGCCGCGCCCCTGAAACTATGGCGATCGTGGCCATCGTGGGCGCGGTGACGGCGATCTTTGCCGCCACAATCGGCGTGATGCAGAACGACATCAAGCGGGTTCTGGCATATTCGACGGTAAGTCAGCTTGGCTACATGATCGCGGCCTTGGGAGTGGGCGCGTTCGTAGGTGGAGTCTTTCACCTGATGACCCACGCGTTCTTCAAGGCTCTCCTGTTCCTGGGCGCGGGCTCGGTGATCATGGCGATGCATCATGAACAGGACATGCGCAAAATGGGCGGCCTGCGCAAGTATCTGCCCTGGACGTATTGGACCATGCTGATCGGCACGCTGACGATCGCCGGCGTCCCGGGTCTGGCGGGATTTTTCAGCAAGGACGAGATTCTGTGGCGTGCCTGGAGCAATGGGCATCCGGCGATTTGGCTGCTGCTCTGGCTCGGCGCCGGACTGACGGCGTTCTACATGTTTCGCCTCATCTTCATGACGTTTTGGGGCGAAGAGCGCATGGACGAGCACACGAGGCACCATATTCATGAGTCTCCGAAGCGCGTTGTCTACCCTCTGTTCGCACTGGCGATTCTATCAGTGATCGGGGGCTACGTGGGCTTGCCGGGCTGGACCCGTGTGTCGAGCGGATTCGAACGATTCCTGGAACCGGTCTTTCGGCTGCCGGCGGAGCGTGAAGTGACGGCCGTGCACACGGGCGGGCAGGAATTATTGTTCACCGGTCTGTCCGTGCTCGTTGCCGTGCTTGGGATTTTCATTGCGTACCGGCTCTATGTTGTGAACCCCGAGATTCCCGAGCGCATCGCAAACCGATTCCGCCGGGTCTACTCTCTGGTCTATCACAAGTATTACGTGGATGAGCTGTACGATGCTTTGTTCGTAAACCGCGCCAAGGATCTTGGCAACGCCTGCTACTTTGTCGACTCGAACTTCGTCGACGGCGCCGTAAACGGCACGGCAGCCACTACGCGCGGCACGGCGACGGTGTCGCGCGTGTTCGACAAATATGTCGTCGATGGCCTGGTCAACTTCGTGGGTTGGATCAACATGGCGCTGAACCGGCTGGCGACTTCATTACAAACCGGGCTGGTGCAGCGCTATGCCCTGGGCGCGATTCTCGGCATACTGGTGTTCATTTTGATCTGCTACAACGGGCTGTTTAAGTTCTAGGTCCGGGGATGCTTCCGGCTAATCACGGGTGAGGAGTACGTACCGATGAACTTTTTCATGAGAAACATTCTGAACATTGTCTGCTATCTTCCCCTGGTTGGAATGATCGCAATCATGTTCATTCCGCGGAAGAACGAAAAGGCTGTCAAATGGACTGCCAACATTACGGGGTTTGCCGGCTTTCTGGTCTCCATCCCGCTTATCGTGCTGTTCAACGACGCGCGTTACATCGACCCCGCCACGAACTTCCGGTTTGTCACTCAGCGTCCGTGGATACCGCTGATAGGCGCCAACTACAAGCTGGGGATTGACGGCATCAGCTTGCTTCTGGTGCTTCTGACCACGCTGCTGGGCGCCATCTCCATCCTGTCGTCCTGGACTGCGATTAAGGAGCGTGTCCATGAGTACTACGCGTTCATGCTCTTGCTCCAGACGGGCATGCTCGGTGTTTTCATCTCCCTCGATTTTCTCGTTTTCTATGTTTTCTGGGAGGTGATGCTGGTTCCGATGTACTTTCTCATTGGCGTCTGGGGCGGGCCAAGAAAGCTCTACGCCGCGATCAAGTTCTTCCTGTACACCCTTGCGGGATCGGTTCTGATGCTGGTCGGCATCCTTGCGATCTACTTTTACCAGTACAACACCACAGGGGTGTACTCATTCGATATTCTTCAGTTCCAGAAGCTCGGGTTCCCGACCAATCTGCAATTCTGGGTATTTATCGCGTTCTTTATCGGGTTTGCGATCAAGGTGCCCATGTTCCCGTTCCACACCTGGTTGCCTGACGCCCACGTCGAGGCCCCGACGGCCGGTTCCGTGATTCTGGCCGGCGTGTTGTTGAAAATGGGGACCTACGGTTTCGTCCGCTTTTCTCTGCCGATGTTTCCGTGGGCGACGATGCACTTTCTCAAGCCGTTGCTGATTCTGTGTTTGATCGGAATTATCTATGGCGCGCTTGTGGCCATGATGCAGAAAGACATGAAATCCCTTGTGGCGTACTCTTCGGTAAGCCACCTGGGGTTTGTCATGTTGGGGGTATTTGCCGCCACGCCGGTTGCGTTGCAGGGCGGAGTCCTGCAGATGGTCAACCACGGCATCTCCACGGGCGCACTCTTCTTGATCGTCGGGATCGTATATGAGCGGCGCCACACCCGCATGATTTCGGATTACGGCGGACTGAGTCACATCATGCCCGTATATGCCTCGGTGTTTCTTCTGATGACGCTCAGCTCGATCGGCATGCCGGGACTCAACGGGTTCATCGGCGAGTTCTTCATCCTGCAGGGAACGTTCGCGGCACCGGGTCTCTGGATGTACGCGGCACTCGCGGTGATCGGCATCGTGCTGGGCGCGGCCTACATGCTGTGGTTGTATCAGCGCGTGATGTTCGGCAAGCTGGAAAACCCTCTGAACAAGGCGCTGCCCGACCTCAATCTCAGAGAGCTTGCCACCTTCGTACCGCTGATCATTCTCGCTTTCTGGATCGGGATATATCCGAGCTTTTTCACCAAGTACCTCGACGAACCGGTGAATTCGATCGTGGCGCGCGTGCGCACGGACTACTTTACAAATCGCGCGCAACTTCCTGCTCTGCCGGCGTCGGTAATCCAGACCGCCGCCACGAAGTAGTTGCAGGTGAAAGTCCCGCCTCACGGCGACGACTGGAGATATTGTTGCAGACCCGGCGGCATCTGGGCACCGCCAGGAATCTTAATCATTGAGGAGACGTTCACGTATGATGAAAAGGGTCGTAAGGTGACCAAGTAGCATTTTTGTTGAGTTCAGAGGGCCCATGGCGACCGTGTATACTCGGCACGCGCCGGGTCAGGTTCTCGTGCCGCCCCCCCCCCCCAGTACTATCACCATCGCATTTGAAATCGCAATCCGCGTAACTGTATATCTGCTGCGAAATTGGTGACAGTCACCAATTTCGTCGCGGAGCGTTTGATAAAAACGCTTGTGATATTTTGGAATTTCTGCGAGGATAGCTCTCAAATCCAAGAGATGGCACAAGAGGTCTTCCGGAGGAACGCCTTCGAGTGACCTGCAGTGGATGCAGTCAAACTGGTTTTGGCACTTCGGCACCGGGCTTATGATTTCGGATGCGGGATCGGAACGTGATCGCACTCAAGATGAATTGGATATTCCTGTTCAAGACGAACACCGCAGCGAGACTGGCATCAACGCGTTTCTGGCGTAGATGCTGCGAATCTTAAGTTCGAGCATTGGCTGCCGGCTGCGGCCGCGGCATTAGGTTGGTATTTTGAGGATTTGGAATTCGGCATTTTGTCTGCGTCAAGCGCGGCTGAATCGTTCCTATCCAGGATCCACTGCTCACGCTGCTCATTCCGGCCGCGCCAGATCGGCAAAAACTCTTCCTAATCCGTCAAACTGTCTGGAGGTTATTTGTCCTTAAACGGCAACCCGCACTTCTCAGCAGATTGCGTAGCGAGGCGACGCAGACGGGCATGGATACAAGGCGCGCGACCGAGGGCTCCGCAGGCGTACTCAACAGTACGTCGAGGAGCCCGACCGAGCGCAACGCAGTATACATGCCCGGATCCGGCGCCGCAGTAGAAAGCTGGTGAGAAGTGCGGGTTAATTCAAGCGGAGCGGATGAAAATGTCTGACTGCCAACACCAATGGGACATGGCCAACATTCAATTTGGCTTCGTGGTTTTTGAGAAGTGTTTCCACTGCAATTGCGTGAGAACTTACTTTACCCGGGAAGGGGTCGGAATCATTGGAGACGAATATCGTGAAGACGATCACTTCTGGCAGCGAGTAGAAAACGCCCAGTCATTCCGCTTTGATCTGCGCTGTTCGGGTTGCGGCGCGCTGGAGCCGTTTGACGACATGATGGGGCTGTTTTATTGCACAAGCTGCCAGCCCGAGTGCCGCGTTGAAAAACTCCGGAAGCAACTGGAGGCAAAGCGGACCTATCTCGTACTCGCATGCGGTTTTCTGCGGGAGATCGCACCGATTCCGGGTCGGATATCCAGGCGCAAGCTGGAAGAACTCAGCCGTTACTTTAACCAGCGCAGGGACACTACACGCTCGAGAATTGAAGTTGCCGCCTTTGATCTGGAGACTGGCTTTGCGCAATGCCAGGGAGAATTTCTGCATGATGTGGGTATGCTCTCTCCCGAGCCGGTGACAGACCGGAAATCCCCGTTCTGACGTGATCCAGGACCACCTCTAAAACTGATGAAGGAGATTTGACATGACGACTCAGGAGCTGATCGAAAAGACCGGGCTACGGCCATTAAGCAAATTCGAAAACCGAAACGTGGAGGGAGTCTACATATCCGACATGGTAAGCGATGTCATGGCGGGAGCCAAATCGGGGAACCTCTGGCTGACGGTTCAGACGCACAAGAGCATCGTGCCTGCCGCCAATCTTGTGGATGTCGCGGCCATTATCATAACCGGAGGCAAGCAGGTACCCGTGGAAACCGTTGAGCTGGCGAGCAAGTACAACATTGCCATCCTGTCGAGCGACCTTCCTACGTTTCAGCTAGTGGGGAAGCTCTACGAATTTGGCATAGGCGCCAAATAACGACGCGCAGCGGGGCGCAGGAGGACGCGCACAAACGCCGGCATTGGGGAGTGAAGCGTGCAGATCCGAACGATCAAGGAAGTTTTGGAAGCTTCCGTAATCGAAGGAGAAGACCGGCTCGACGAGGCGGTGGAGCATGTCTATGCGTCCGATCTGATGAGCGACGTGCTCGCATTCGGCAAGCCGAATTCAATCCTGTTCACGGGACTTGCCACCCAGCAGGCGATCATATCGGCGCACATGGCTGAGTTCAAAGGCGTAGTTTTCGTGCGCGGGAAAAAATCCAAGGACGGCGCGCCCAAGTTTGCCAGAGAGAATCATCTGGCGCTGCTCTCCACCCATCTGGATATGTTTGATGCCTGCGTGCGTATCGATTCGGCGCTTCGCGGGACGGTCCGCGCGACGGAACATACGGTCGTCACGCCGAGTGTCACGGAGATGACGCTGGCTCATGAGCGCCTCATTTCCGGAAACGACTTTGCTAATGCCGGCATGGTTTCCACGGAGGTCAAATCGATCCTGAAAAAGATCGGATTGAACCCGGCTCTCGTGCGCAGAGTAGCAATCTCCACTTATGAGGGGGAGATGAACGTGGTAATGCACGCACGGCGCGCCAAAGTGAAACTTACCGTGACTCCGAAGTGTATCGAGGTTGCCATTGACGACGAAGGCAAGGGGATTCCGGATGTCGATCTCGCCATGCAGGAAGGCTTCTCGACCGCGACGGAGGAGATGAGAGCCATGGGCTTTGGCTCGGGGATGGGATTGCCGAACATCAAGAAGAATGCTGACGAACTGATGATCAAGAGCGAGATTGACCAGGGAACTCGCCTGCTAATGAGGTTTTATGTTTAGAGCGGGAGGACGATGTGGAACGGTTCTACCATGCTCACAAAATTGATTTGACCAAATGCCAGGGGCACCGGAGGTGCATGCGGCGCTGCCCGACGGAAGCGATTCGGATCCGGGGCGGCAAGGCGATGGTGATCGAGGATCTCTGCGTCGATTGCGGGGATTGCATGGCGGTTTGCAAATCCGAAGCGATCGTGCCGATTTCCGACCCTCTCAACGAAATCCACGGCCGGGTATACAAGGTCGCCGTGCCTTCCTCAGTGTTGTACTCGCAATTTGATCCCGGAATCCATCCATATATCATTCATCTCGCCTTCAAGGAGCTGGGCTTTGACGAGGTCGTGGACACGAGCCCGTCCTGTTCGGCCCTGGCCATGGCATACGTCAAGTACATGGAGCAGAGCTCCAAGCGCCGGCCGCTCATTGCCATCGACTGCCCCGCGATCACGAGGTTGATCCAGGTAAAATATCCAGCTTTGGTGGAGCTGATTTCGCCGCTTGACATACCGCGTGAGGTGACGGCGCGCGCAATCCGCACCGAATTTCCCGCGAAGCTCGGCTTGAAACCGGAAGATATCGCCATTATCTATGTGTCGCCGTGCCCGGCGAAGATCGTTTCGATAAAGCAACCCGCGGAGAAGGCGCAATCGTGGTTCGACGGCGCCATCTCCATCCGGGACGTCTACTCCCTGTTGCTGCCGCACGTGGTTACCATCAAGTCGCGATTCGACGCGAGCCGGGTACCCGAGGGCTTCTGCTTCAACGTGGGTTGGGCGGTTTTGGGAGGGTTGGCAGGCGAGGTCCGCAAAGAAAACTGGCTTGCGGTTTCCGGCATGGATCACGTGATGAAGATACTCGACGATATCGAGAACTCACGGCTGCGCAACGTGGATTTCGTCGAGGCCTTCGCCTGCATGTTGGGATGCGTCGGCGGGCCGTTGAACATCGAGAACCCCTATGTTTCACGCATGAATTCGATCAAGCAGCGAGAGCGGTACCAGAGGCACACGGATGTCGATACGGCCGCGATCACCAGGAAGATTGGGGATGGGTACTACTTTCTGGAGAATCCCATACTGCCGCGTCCCACCAAATATTTCGACACGGATTTGGAGACATCCATCAAGAGAATGAAAGAAAGCGAGAGAGTGCTCCAAAAGCTGCCCCAGACCGACTGTGGCTGCTGTGGAGCCCCGACCTGTACTGCGTTCGCGGAAGATCTGGTGCGCGGCGAGGCGGATCTCAGCGATTGCATCCTGTTAGGCGGGGGCGACCGCGTCCACGGAGGTTGACCGATGTCCAGCGGAGAATATGGCGTTGTGCTTGCGAGTTTCCGGGGAGAGGCGGGAGATCTGATTCCCATCCTGCAGGGTATTCAAGGCAGGTCAGGATTCATTTCCGAAGACGCCATCCGACAAGTATCGCGTTTTCTCAAGATTTCGGAAAACGAGATCTTCGGCGTGGCTTCATTCTATGCGCAGTTCCGGTTTACACCACCGGGACGGAACTCGGTCAGAGTTTGTCTCGGCACCGCGTGTCACGTCAGAGGTGGACAAATCCTGATCTATGCGCTGGAAAGAGAACTTGGGATTGTTCCGGGCCAAACAACCGAGGATATGCGGTTCGATCTCCAGCGCGTGGCTTGCCTGGGCTGCTGCGCCTTAGCACCGGTTGTGGCCGTCAACAATGACATATACAGCCGCATGAATGTAATCCGGCTGAAAGAGACATTGAATGAATATGAATAGTTTTCAGAGGCTCCGACTCGCTGCGCTGGAACAGTGGGACTCGCTTCAAAACGGCGTAATCCCGATGATTTATGTGGGAACCGCGTCGTGCGGCAGGGCCGCCGGGGCCACGGCGGTACTGGATGCAATCGAAAAGGTCCTTCTTGAAAAGCAACTGAATGCAAATGTCGTCCAGGTGGGATGCATCGGGCCCTGCTATCTGGAGCCACTCGTCGACATTCGTTTGCCTGGCCGCCCAAGGATGAGTCACGCCAACGTCACTCCGGAAAGGGCAAGATTCCTCGTTCAATCTTACCTGACCGATGAGAAGCCCCCGGTGAGAATGGCAGTGGGCCATTACGGCGAAGACGGCGATGCTTTTACCGAGAAAGTACCGCGATTTTTTGACCTTCCCATGCTCAAGTCCCAGGTTAGAGTGGTGCTTAGAAACTGTGGACACATTGACCCGGAGGAGATCAATCACTATCTCGCAAACGACGGGTACCTGGGTCTCATGAACGCGTTTGTCATGGGCCCCGAGAAGGTAATCGAAGAGGTCAAGGAAGCAGGTCTTCGGGGCAGAGGGGGGGCGGGTTTTCCGACCTATAAGAAATGGGAAGTGTGCAGAAATACTGCTGCGACGACGAAGTATCTGATTTGCAACGCTGACGAGGGCGATCCTGGCGCCTTCATGAACCGTTCGCTACTCGAAGGCGACCCGCACGCTGTCTTGGAGGGAATGCTAATTGCCGCCTATGCGATCGGCGCCTCGCATGGATATATCTACATCAGGGCCGAGTACCCGCTCGCCATTGTGCATCTGAGGAAGGCCCTGGCGCAGATGCGCGCATGCGGGCTGCTGGGGGAAAATATCCAGAACTCGGGCTTCGATTTTGAAATCACGATAAAAGAAGGAGCAGGCGCGTTTGTGTGCGGCGAGGAGACGGCTCTGATTTCCTCTATTGAAGGGAAGCGGGGCATGCCGCGATCGCGGCCGCCGTTTCCGGCCATTGCTGGACTGCATGGCAAGCCCACAATTATCAACAACGTCGAAACGCTGGGAACGCTCCCCAACATTCTCAGGAATGGCTCCGCGTGGTACCGGCAGTTTGGCGTCCAGGGGAATTACGGCACGAAGACATTTTCCCTGGTCGGCAAGGTTCGCAGGCCGGGTCTGATCGAGGTTCCCCTGGGCACGACGCTCAGAAAAATCATTTTCGATATCGGAGGAGGTACCACAAAGAAGTTCAAAGCGGTTCAGACCGGCGGGCCCTCCGGCGGCTGCCTGTCGGAAGAGTTCCTCGACATGGCTGTCGATTACGAGTCCCTCGGCGCGGCCGGGTCCATCATGGGATCGGGTGGCCTCATTGTGATGGACGAGGACACATGTGTCGTCGACCTGGCACGTTATTTTCTCGACTTCACCCAGAAGGAATCGTGCGGCAAGTGTTCCCCATGCCGCGTGGGCTCCAGGCACCTTGTGGAATTGCTCGAGAAGATCATCGCCGGATTCGGCGAGACGGAAGACCTGGCGAAGCTCCAGAATCTGGGGGAGACGGTGAAGCGAGGCGCTCTATGCGGGCTGGGCCAAACGGCACCCAATCCGGTCCTGACCACGCTGCGTTATTTCAGGCCGGAATTCCTGTCGCATGTTGCGGATAAATTCTGTCCGGCGACCGTATGCCGCCCACTCCTCGAATACCGTGTCGTTCCTGAAAAATGTACCGGGTGCCAGCGCTGCGTCAGTGTGTGCCCGACAGGCGCCATCACGGGTCCCAGAGCGGATGTGCATAACCTCGATGCGTCAAAATGCATAAAGTGCCGGGCCTGCTACGAGATCTGTCGCTTTGATGCCATCGCCGGAGACGCGATCGTCATCAGATCAAAACGGAGAGCTTCCGATGAACAGCCCGCATGAGGTGACCATCAATATCGACAACCGAACCCTCGCGGTCCCGAAGGGGCTCACGATCCTAGAGGTGGCCCGGCGCAACGAGATCTATATCCCCACGCTTTGCGCCCACAAGGATCTTACGCCATTCGGCGGATGCCGGATGTGCATTGTCGAAGTGGAAAAGATGCGAGGATTACCCACCGCGTGCACAACGCCGGTAGAGGAAGGGATGGTCATCAGAACCGAGACTGCACAGGTTCATGCGGTCCGCCTGGAGATTCTGCAGCTCATTCTGAGCGAGCATACTTCCAGCTGCCTAATCTGCGACGAGAAGGAGGAGTGCAAGCGCTTCTCCACCACGATTCGCAAGGCCGGCGTCACCACCGGCTGCCGATACTGTCCCAATGACAGCCAGTGTGAGCTGCAATTGGTCGCGGATAAAATGGGCCTTAAGGAGATCGGATATCCGATTTACTATCGCAACCTGCCGGTGGAGAAGGATGATCCGTTCTTCGATCGTGATTACAATCTTTGTATTTTGTGCGGCCGGTGCGTCCGTATGTGCCAGGACGTCCGCACGGCCGGGACGCTCGCGTTTGCACAGCGCGGGCGCCAGACGATAATCGGCCCGGCATTCCACCGCTCGCACATTGATGCCGGATGCGAATTCTGCGGCGCCTGCGTGTCGGTGTGCCCCACCGGAGCTCTTTCGGAGCGGGCCGGCAAATGGGAAGGGAAGCCGGACCGCGAAGAGACAACGACCTGCGCGCTTTGCGGAATCGGGTGCCAGACTCGTCTGCAGGTGAAGGGGCAGCGCGTCATCGGCAGCCTGCCCGCGGAAGATCCTCTTATCAACCACGGCCAACTCTGCGTCAAGGGGCGGTTCTGCATCCCGGAACTGGTCAACGGCTATCAGCGTCTTGTCAGGCCCTTCAGGACTGAGAACAGCACACAGGCGATGCTTTCCTGGGAGGAAGCGGTGGAACTGGCTGCCAAGCGGCTGGAGGCCTGTGCGCCGGATGAGTTCGGCATGCTCATTTCTCCCGATTGCTGCACGGAAGATCTCTATGTCGCCCAGAAATTCGTCCGCACGGCAATGCGGTCGCATCGGATCGACACATCCGCAAGATCGTTCTATGGCTCCGCTTTCGACTCTTATCTCAGAATTTTGAAAAAGTCACAGCCTCTGGCTGAGTTGAAGAACGCTTCCGTGATTCTTTGCCTGGGATTTGACGGCAGGTTTGGCGCGTCCGTGGTTGGGGTTGAACTGCGCAAGGCCACCAGAAATGGAGCAAAAGTTGTCACGATGCATCCCCGCGACCACAGCGTGAGTGTTCTCAGCGAACGGTGGATCCAACCGATTCCGGGCATGGAATTGGAGTCGTTGCGAACGCTGGTGGACCTTACGCGCGCGGAAGCCGGTGCCGTCGCGGGCTCCGCAAACGGCGAATTGCGTGCCGGGCTTTCCGAGACGGCGAGCCTGCTGCGAGCCGCGCCCGCTGCGGCACTTCTCGTCGGTTCCGAGTTTCTCAAGTACGACGCTGCTGCTGAAATCCTCGCAACCATTGAGCAGCTGGCACTGAACACTGGGGCCGGAATCGTGGCCGTGCCTGCGCACAGCAATCTCCTGGGCACCATCATGATGGGAGCTTACGCCGAGTTTCTGCCCGGCGGCATGTCCTCTTCGGATGAAGCCAGAAGGCTTGAGGTTGGGCGGCAATGGGGCGTCAATCTTGCTGAGTCATCCTCCCCATGGCATGCGGGTTCCATTTCCGCGAAGAACAAGCTCAAGGTTCTTTACGTGGTCGGCGAAGTGATAACGAATCTGCATTCTCTTTGCGAATTCTCGATCTTTCAAAACATCTACCCGCCGGAGTTTCTGAAGGATGCAGATCTGGTGCTTCCTGCCGCCGCGTTCAGCGAAGTCGAGGGGACATTCTTCAATTTCGAGGGGCGGGTTCAGAGAGTCGCGCGGGCAGTTGCACCCCCGGGCGAGGCGTTGCCGGACTGGCAAATCATTTGCCGGATTGCCCGCAAAATGCGTGTTCCTGGCTTCGACTTTGCCTCGGTTGCAGACATTCGGGATGAAATCGCCACGCTCGTGCCCGAGTTCGCCGAATTCAAGAATGGCTCTCGGGAGCGCTACCCGATGCGCTTCGGTCCGGCGATGCAGGCGGCTGCCCACGAACCGGTTTCTCGTAGAAACAGAAATGGATCGTTCCCATGTATGCTCAGCGCGAGCGTAGCGGATCACTCGTACCGAGGATTCCGGCTTACGGCTTTCGTAGGCGGAGCAAAGGAACTGTTTTCTGAGGGTGTTGCTCTGATCAATGCGCGAGACGCTGAGAACGCGGGCATATCCACCGGAGACTCGATGGTTTTAACCGGCGACGATTTCGAAAGAATTCTGCCGGCGCAAATCCTCGAGGGTCAGCCGGAAGGGTTCATCCATGCGGTGCTGCATCCAGGAGAAATGTTCAATCCCAACCCACTCCCAGTCAGGATAAGGAAAAGCGATGTTTAGGGTAACCGAAAGCCAGATGATCGTGCCCAATATTCACCTGCTTACCTTTGAAGCGCCCGCGGTTGCACGCGAGGTGAAAGCGGGCCAGTTCGTAATTGTGCGCGCGGATGAGGAGGGTGAACGGATTCCGCTCTCGATTGCCGACTGGGATGCTGAAAAGGGTACGGTCACGATCGGTCTCCTCAACGTCGGCGTAACGACCGGAAAAATGGCGGCGCTCAAGGCGGGCATGAGCATCCCTACTGTCGTCGGGCCGCTGGGAAACCCGACCGAGATCGGCGAGCACGGAACGGTTCTCTGCATCGGTGGCTGCTACGGAATCGGAAGCATCTATCCGATCGCCAGGGCGCTGAAAAAGAAGGGCAACCGGGTGATCATGCTGATGGAGGCCAGAAGCTCGTATCTTCTCTACTGGGAGAAAAGATACCAGGAACTTGTCGACAGATTGATCTGCATCACGCGCGACGGAACCAAGGGCCTGCGCGGACACGCGGGAAGGCTTCCCGAGATCCTTCAGTCACTCGAGGAACCGGTGAATCGGATCATCATCAACGGCTGCACGTTTCTGATGAAGAGAGGATCGGATGAGAGCCGGCCTTTTGCCATTCCTACCACCGTCAGTCTCAACCCCATCATGATCGATGGTACGGGGATGTGCGGGGTTTGTCGCGTGACTGTTGGGACGGCCACCAGATTTGCCTGCGTCCATGGGCCGGACTTCGATGGTCATCAGGTGAATTGGGAAGAGCTTCTCCAACGGCGCAAGGCTTACCTGAGGGAAGAGGTTGTCCCTCTCAGTACGAGCCGTTGCGAAGAGCATATGAGGAAGGCATAGGACAGAATATGGAGTCTCCGAAGCCACCGAAAAAGAAAGTGGATCTGAACCGCAGAGAGATGCCCAAGCAGGCACCTGAGGTTCGCAATCATAATTTCAGTGAAGTCGCCCTGGGCTATTCTGCCGCGACGGCAATGGAGGAAGCAGCGCGCTGCCTCCAGTGTCCAAGCGCGAACTGCGTCAAGAGCTGCCCGGTTGAAATCAATATCCCTCCCTTCGTCGAGTGTATCGCGCAAGGAAACTTCGCCGAGGGTGTGCGGATTCTGAAGGAGAAGAACTGTCTTCCTGCGATCTGTGGTCGAGTGTGTCCTCAAGAGGAACAGTGTGAAGGAAGCTGTTCTCTGGTCAAGAAAGGCGGACAGATCGCCATAGGGCGGCTCGAGAGATTCCTGGCCGACTGGGAGGCAAGTCAAAGTGAGATGAAGCTTCCGGCACTGGCGCCGCCGACCGGGAGGAGAGTGGCCGTCGTCGGCGGGGGTCCCGCGGGACTCACCGTGGCTGGAGACTTGATCAAGCTGGGCCATCAAGTGACGATTTTCGAGGCGCTCCACAAGATGGGAGGTGTTCTTGTTTACGGAATTCCGGAGTTCCGGCTGCCGAAGGCAATCGTGAAGAGGGAAGTCGACTACCTCGTGAAGCTCGGCGTGGAAATCGTGACCGATTACGTGGTAGGCAAGACTAGGACCATCGACAGCCTGCTAGAGGAGTACGATGCGGTGTTTGTCGGTTCCGGAGCAGGGCTGCCGTGGTTTATGGAAATCCCCGGTGAGAATCTGAACGGCGTTTATTCCGCCAATGAGTATTTGACGCGCATGAATTTGATGGGAGGTTTCCTCTTTCCGAGATATCCCACCCCAATCAAGGAGCACCGGCGCGTGGCCGTTCTGGGTGGGGGCAATGTTGCCATGGACTGTGCGCGCACGGCCCTCAGGCTCGGCGCCGACACGAAGATCATCTACAGGAGATCACGCACGGAACTCCCGGCCCGGTTGGAGGAGGTCGAAAATGCCGAGGAAGAAGGTGTGGTTTTCGAGTTTCTCACGCTTCCGACGCGATACATCGGCGACGAGAACGGTTGGGTGAAGGCACTCGAATGTCTCAAAATGAGGCTGGGCGAGCCCGACTCTTCCGGTCGTAGAAAACCGATACCCATCGAAGGTTCCGAGACCATTTATGAAGTGGATGCCGTGGTGTGCGCCATCGGAAATAGCCCGAATCCGCTGATCGCGGCCACGACGCCCGGTCTGGAGGTCGGCAAGAAAGGCAATATAGTCATCGATGAAGCCACAGGAAGGACCGCCAAGCCCAGGGTCTGGGCCGGCGGTGATGTTGCGACCGGTGCGGCAACCGTGATCCTGGCAATGGGCGCCGGACGCAAGGCAGCAAGATCCATGCACGAGTACCTCAGTGCATTATGAAAATCGCTGATTCCATAAAGACATTAGTATAATTGCGCGGTACGCTTCACAAGAGGCGGGCAGACGAGATTCGACGCATCCGTTCTCACGATGAGGGTAGCCGCGCATGCGAAAAATAACCAAGATTCTGCTGACGTGCATCGTGCTGTTCCTGGTAGTCGGGCAATTCTTCCGACCCGACCGGACCAATCCACCTGTCAATCCTGACGCAACCTTCGAAGGCGTCGCGAAGCCCAGTCCTGAGGTAGCCGCAATCGTCGAACGCTCTTGCTACAACTGCCATTCCAACACGGCCGAGTGGCCATGGTACAGCAGGATCGCGCCGATTTCGTGGCTGGTAGCCGATGATGTAAAAGGCGCGCGGGCGCACATGAATTTTTCACAATGGAACGCGCTCACTCCCGCCAAGGCAAAGCAGAAGTTGATGAATGCTTGCGAAGCGGTGCAGGCGGGAGACATGCCCCCCTGGGATTATTTGATGCTGCACAGGACGGCAAAACTCAGCGATCAGGACATCAAAACGCTGTGTGGCGCGTTCGAAAAATAATCAGGAATCGGCCCGGCTGAGCTCTTCCTGTTCCCTTACTTCATTCTTAATTCGAATCGGGCCGTGAGCACATCCGTTGTGGATGCGTCGGCGCGGCCGGTGAATCCAGGTTGTTTCCCGCCCACGGCCACTTGCAGGATTCCGGGCTCGAGCGAATGGTTAAGGTCCTTATCAAGAACGGAGAGTTGATCCGGCGTCAGGGTAAACTCCACCTTGCGCCGCTCGCCGGGTTTCAGCGAGATCCTGCGAAAGCCTTGCAGCGAACGGATGGGGACAGGCACCGACGCCGTTTCGTGAGTCAGATAGAGCTGCACGACTTCATCTCCGGCCCGGTTGCCCGTGTTTTGCACGATAACTGATGCACGAAATTGCTGGTCTGCAGTTACGATCTTGGGAAGCTCGAGGTTGCTGTATTTGAATCGGGTGTAACTCAGGCCGAACCCGAATGGGAAGAGAGGTTCGCTGCTGAAAAAGCGATAGGTCCTGCCTGCCATGGAATAGTCGTCGAATGGCGGCAGCTGGTCGATTGATTTGTAGAAGGTCACGGGAAGCCGGCCTCCCGGATCGGCGTCGCCGAAGAGAACGTCAGCCAGCGCCGTGCCTGCAGCCTGGCCGGGATACCATGCCTCCACGATGGCCGGCACGTGTTCGGCGGCCCAATTTACGGCCAGTGCGCTGCCATTTAGTAAGACAAGCACGACTGGTTTCCCGAGTTTTTGGATGGTCTGAAGGAGCTTTTCCTGGAGAGCGGGCAGTTCCAGATCGAGGCGATCTCCGCTGCTGAATCCCTCGACGTCAACGCGCATTTCCTCTCCTTCGAGCCGGGGTGACAGCCCCATGACCATCACAACCGCATCCGCCTGGCTGGCCACCTGCACCGCCTTCTTTTCGAGATCGCGACCCGGCACAGTCCACAGCAGCTGCATGTGCGCGTCGCCTCCCATGACGTAGTACTCGATGCGGATAGGATAGGCATGGCCGGCCTGCAAGGTGACCTGCGCTGAATTCTTGGATGGCTGGTGCCCGCTCTCAAACCTGGTCAGCAGTTTGTCTGCCAGGTAGATGCGAAAGCCGGACATGCCGTACCCCGCCAAGGCATAATCGCCGGTTGCCGGGGCGACGAGCTCACCCGTCCAGCGTACGGCGAAATTGAAATCATTCCGAATGCGTTTGTCCGGAGTGCCGTCCGTCCAGTTGAAATCGACCTGTGGATCGATGCGCGTGAAAACGGGAGTTCCTTTAAAATCACGATTGTTGAAATACTCTCCCTTCAGGCCCTTTTGTCTGACCGGCCCGGTTGAAGAAAAAAAAGCAGAGGTGGGGATGAGCTCAAAGGATGGCAGGTTTTCGGCCCAATCGCAGCCTAGCGCGTATGTGACGCGGGTTTTCGATGACACCTTGTTTCTTATGCCCTGAAGCGGCGTGATGGGATGAGACGGGGTGCCGTTGTAATTGCCAAGAAGCACCTCGACGTCGTTGGCATTGGGACCGATGACTGCGATCGAAGATAAATCTTTGCGCAGAGGAAGAGCACTCCCGTCATTTTTCAACAGGACCATAGATTCGCGGGCGGTCTTGACGGCGAGGTCCTGATGCGCTCCGCCGTCGACCACCCGGTAAGGAATGCGCGCGAAAGGGACCATGCCGGGAGGATCGAACATTCCCAGTTTGAATCTCGCGGTAAAAAGGCGCGTCACGGCTGTGTTTATTTCGGATTCGGTGATCAATCCTTGTGAAAGTGCTTGTTTCAGGCCGCGGTAGGTGCTGCCGCATTCCAGATCCGTCCCGGCCCTGACGCTCAATGCAGCCGCTTCGGCGGCGGTGGGAACAATCTTGTGCGTCCTGTAGATATCATCGATGGCGCCGCAATCGGAGACGACGTACCCTGCGAAACCCCATTCCTCTCTGAGTATTTTCTCCAATAGCAGGGGGCTGCCGCAGCAGGCATCACCTTCGAACCTGTTGTATGCACACATGACGGAAAAGGCGTGACCCTCGATGATGCTGACTTCGAAGTGTGGAAGGTAGCTCTCTCGTAAGTCCCGTTCGCTGATTTGCGCATCGAAGGTGTGCCGCGTCGATTCCGGGCCGCTGTGCACGGCGTAATGCTTAGCGGTTGCCACTACTTTCAGATAGCGAGGATCGTCGCCCTGCAGTCCCTGTATGAACTGCACCGCCATTCTTCCCGTCAGGTACGGATCCTCGCCATAGGTCTCCATGCCGCGGCCCCAGCGCGGGTCGCGGAAGAGGTTGATGTTGGGAGACCAGAATGTAAGGCCCATATACCGGGCCCGCATTCCTCTGCGGATAAACTCGTGATGTTTTGCGCGCGCCTCATTCGAGATCGCGGTGGCTACATCGTGCAGCAAGTCCTGATCCCAGGTGGAAGCGAGCCCGATGGCCTGTGGGAAAACCGTCGCGATCCCGGCTCTGGCCACGCCGTGCAGACACTCGCTCCACCAGTCGTAAGCGGGAATGCCGAGCCGGTCGATGGCAACCGCCGAGTTCATCATCTGCGACACTTTTTCGTCGGGAGTCATGCGTGAGACCAGATCCTTGACGCGGTCATCGAGGGGGAGCTTGGAATTTTGGAAGGGCGGCAACGGGTTCGAAGCCTGGCCGCTGCCTGAGCGCGGCACTATCGAAAAAGTGCAAAGAGTCGCGGCCAGAATCCCCAGACAGTGAAAAGCGAGACGACGCATTTCAGGATCTCCTTTCAGGAATTATTCCCGCAGCCAGCGCTTCCAGGTCGAAATTGCTTTCCGGATCTCGGCCTCACGCCCGAAGCGGCCAGTATTGATGTGGCTAAGGCAATCGATGATTTTTGCCGCGGCCTTCTGGCCTAGTGCAGAGGCTCCGGACTCTTGTGCAACCTGCTCGAGGACCTTGAATGCATGCCAACGCTCTTCCTGTTGGTCGCGCAATGTCCGGTCATCCGCCAGAATGGCCTGACGTTCAGTGCGCGTCAAACCTGGCTGATTCCGGGAGCTGGCGGGCCACAAATCAGGGCCGCCCTGTTCGAGAAACACGTTTCTCTGCATTCCATGCCAGAAAAGGTCGTTGAAAAACAAGCGTTCGGGGTTGTCGGCGAGATACGTGCCGTAGTCATACAAGGCAGTCAGGTGCTCCGGCAGTGACAAGTTTGCGTCCCGAGTGCGGGCGAGCAATTCACCCAGATTCTTCATTCGCCTGGCACGAGTGCCGAATCCCAAATCCGAGAAGATCTTCCCGGCTTCTTCATATTCCTCGTGCCGTGCGGAACGAACGGCAAGTGAATAGCGAACTGCCTGCGGCGCGGAAACCGTCGGCAGGGGACTCCACGTGATCCGCAGCGGCGGTCCAACCGGCTTCGGGTACTTACGCAAGTACTCGCGAAGATTTTCGTCCGTAAGATAAGCGTCCAGCAGATAGGGCAGGTCAAGGTTCAGGCCGTAGAAACACCATTGCATGCGCGGAGAGCCAAAATACTCGTAAGGCTGGTCTTCCACTGATTGTGAAGCTTGAATGAAGGCTGCATACAGAGCATCAACGGGGCGATGTGTCTTCAGATAAACTCCGACCAGGGCTTGTGCCGCAGTGATGCGATCCGCGCCGGTGGCGGACGAAGCGCGCAGCATCCGCAACAGCGGCGCTTCCGCTCGAGCGTAGTCGCGCTGGACAAAATGGCCGATCGCTGTCATCCAGTTGAACTCGGGATTCGCCGGCAGGGTCCCTGATTCGTCGATCGCACTGGAGTATTTCAGGGCTGCAGCCGGATCGCCGAGATAAAGCGAGGCGCGCATCAGCGCCATTACCAGAGCCTCGGAATCGGCGCCGGATTTGAAAAGATCGGGCTGGTCTTGCAGGAGATTCAGTACCCTGGCGCCACGATCCTTCGTCTCAAGCTGGGTTGTCGTGGCGAATAGCCCGCCTGGGTACAGATTTGTAATGAGATTGACCATGAACAGTGCGTGGCGTGGCGTATCGAAAAACTCCTCAAGGTGATCCCACAGCTGATCTTCTCCATCCGAATACACCCAGCGAAGGGATGTTACCAAGGTGTCGCGGTTCAGGGGGGATTGTGGTGAGTTCACCTCGTCCAGGTAGATCAAGGCGGCACGAGCATAGTCCTTCTGGAGATAGCAGATTCGAGCCAGCCAACCTCGGGCTTCGCTCGCGAATGCCGGATTCGCAGCGGATCCGATGAATTCCTCCAGCTTTTTGCGCGCCTCGGCAAGGGCACCTGGACTTCCCTCTGCCCTGCGCAAGGCGATTTTGCAGGCGATCAGCCGTGCTTCTTCGAGATCGCGGTTCGTCAACGCGCCGGGAGCGAGCGCGCGCTTTGTGGCATTGGCGGCCTCTGCGAGTGCCGATTGCGTCTGATCCGCTTTCGCGACATCTGTGAGGCGTCTGTACGATTCGCGCAGGGCGGAGAGCGCCGCGGGTGCGTCAGCCATCGAAAAGCCGGCATAGGGAATGCCGCCGCCTGGTATTTTGGGGGGCAGCAGATTATCTACTGAATAGTACATTGGGAGCCAGAAGCCGCGAGTCAGGTACGCTCGGAACGACAAGAAAGGCCCGCATGCCCTGAGAGCATCCACGTTCGCAATGATGGCAGCCATCGCCACGGCTAGCACTATCGCCAGGGCAACCATATGACGAAATGGACACTTCCGTTCAACCACGGGATTCATTTCTCCTCTGTAACCGTGAAAACAGCCGGCTGAAGAGTTACCGCCCGGCCTAGAGACAGGGTGCCCACGCCGTGGGAAGCAGGCAGCGAGACCTTGATCGTTGCAGGGCTCGTCATCAGGACTCTCGAACTGATCCTTTGGTCGGGCACGAAGTATTCCAATGGACGCGATGAATGAACAAGGAATGTCACTGGATGCTCTGGGAGTCGATTGGCGATGCGCAGCTGAAGATCGCAGCAGTGCACGGCTACGCAGTCTCCTTCAGTTACCTCGATCGCTGGCGGCGCCGGTGCGATCTCGGTGTGCGTAATCCAACTCAGCACTTGGGCAGGGTCTAGAACAAGGGTCTCCTGGGCGGTGGGCCAGCGGAAGAATATCACTCCGGCACAGAAACCTCCCATTTGCCTGACGGCGTCATAAGTGGAAAGCACCGAGCGACGTGTCGGCATGATCATCTCAATCTCATCGCCAGGTTTTATGCTCCAGTAATTCAGTCTTGTTGCCTGGTCGACTCGCCATACAGACTGCTGTTCGCCTGCGGTTGTTTGCCCGGTACTTGGAGCGGACAGCCCGGGATGACTGAACACGTCCAGCGGCGTAAGATCGCGGAAGAACTGTGTTGACCTGCCGCGGATGAAAAGGGTGCGCCCGAATGTGGATATTCCCACGCGGTATGGCACGCCGAATGAGTTAAACACCGGTCCCCAGCGCGCTGGATCGATGGGTTCGGCAATCCCTCGCATCTCAATCCGGGACGAGGGCGCCACGTCATAAAACTGCGGCACGAACTCGCTGGTCTTCGCCAGCACATCGCCGACGCGAGTGCCGGGCCTGAACCAGTCAAGCAGGGCAGTGACGGAGATCCGGGTTCCCGCAGGCAGAGCTTTGCGCGCTATCTCAAGAAATGAAGCATACTCCTGCAAATCATCGGTAGGGCAGTCGTAGTCCAGCTGAATTCCGACAACGGTATTCCCCTGTGCCGCAGCCTCTGCTTGGCGCTTCTGGAAAGCGCCTGCGATAACGGCAATTTGCGCCTCGGCCGGCCGTGCCTGCCAATCGTAGCGCCACACCGCCCAGTACTCGGCCGCTCTAGGTATTCGCACAGGCCAGCGCCAACTCACCGAGTTCTTATTGTAGCTGTCAATCCGCCCGCTCTGTACATACAACACGTCGAAGGGATGCGCGCCCGCCGCTGCGGCTTCGACGTACGATCCAGACCACAGCCAGAAACCGGTTTTCCACGCAGGCGCCGTGCCGGGATTGCCACTGAGGCCGGGGCTGCAACTCGACAGGCATGCGGCAAGAAGGACAAGCAATGCCATACGACGTTGGATAATTCCAGCGGCCGCGATTGGTTTTCCGTATGAATCTGCATTAAGAATGAGGCCCATTTCAGAGGCGTTCCTGCGCACTAGCGTCAAGGATACTCGGAAGAAAGCAGGTAGTAAACAGAATGGCCGAAGCTTTCGTCTCCCTTCTTAGGCACGCAATTAGCGAGGAATGCGACCCCTCGGAATGGCAGGAGATGATCTCGCGAGGCGCGATTCCGGCTGCTTCCTGGATATGTCCTGCGATTGGCGGCAGGGAATCACGATGGGAGACACATTCCATCCCTCCAGGCCGACTTCCAGATCTCCATGGACAGCGCTTGCAGGGCAATCAATATCGATCCGGCGAGTCTCGCCAGGCAGAAGTGAAACATAGTTGTCATCAAAGTAGGCAGGCAAGACGCGTTGGCCGTCGGCCACATGTCTCAGCGTCACATGGTTCATGAGGGCGACGCCATGTGCGTCGTTCGCCAAATCGACGAAAACACGAACATGGTCTCCTGAACGATTCAGATTCGCACTGCCGTTAACCAAAACTGCGGGCAATTCGGCCAGGCGGCGAGAGGCGCTAGGCTGGTCTGCGTACCAGTAGAAATTTTCAGATAGAAGCCCGCGCTCCAGGTCCTTCAATTCAAGTTTGACGAACACAACTCCGGACGATGCCTCGCTCGGAAGATCAAGAGGGAAACCCGGCGTGGTCATATTCGGCCCGGCGGCAAGCCGCGTGTCGCGCGTCCATAGCAACCGGGCATCCATCGAGAACACGTGCGCCGTCAGCGAAAGAGCCGGCAGCGGAGCCGTCGTGTTGTTGACGATCATGATGGTCAGGTCCGGCAGATTGAGCTGAACGTGGATCGGTTCACAGGCTTTTTTGACGCCGTAGTACGTGCCGTGCGTATCATAATCGTGGCTGAATAGCTGCCAGCTCATGCTGGGCCATGCGGGCTGGCTCATCCACAGGAGCCGCCCGCTGTTGGGCGCCCACAGATGGGCGTTGAACCCTTCGAACATCGCCCGGTGATCGACATAGTTCATCAATTGTGCCTTGCGCTCAAAATCCTCAGGCTGGTGGGAGCTCCGAATTGCTGCTCCATCGATGCCATGAACGGCGCCACGCGGCCGCCTCCATCCGAATGCCAGTCGTGATAGGCCCAGGTGTCATTGGGCGGCCACAAGTCACACTCCGGCATCATGGCGCGGAAGGCTTCGATCGTGGGAGGGGACGGCAGGCCAAGTTCGGTGGAAAATCCGCGCGCGCGCGTAGTAAAGAACTCGACGGGCTCCCCATGGTTCCACGGCCCGCTCGGCGCCAGATCGATCAGGCGCGAATTCGGCAAATAGCAGCGGGTTCCGTCGAGGGTTCGAATGAGATCATCGAGCCCGTCGTTGATCGCAGGGGTGGGCATTCCCTCGTTTCGGCCGCACCACAATGCGACAGAGGGATGATTGCGGAAGCGCAGCAGCGTGTCGCGGGCGTTTGCCAGAAACAGCGCCGTATCGCTGGGATCAAGATTGGAATCCTGAGTCGTGATCCAGAAATCGTTCCAGACGAGGAGCCCATACTCGTCGCACAGATCGTAGAGCGCTTCTTCGGTGCTCTGGCCGCACCAGTTGCGGATCATCGTCAGGTGAGCATCCCGATGCAGCCGGACGTACGGTTCGAGGCGCTCACGCGAAACGCGCTTGCGCGAGTCGTCCAGTCCCCAGTTGCCGCCCTTGCAGGCGATCCTCACGCCATTGACCCGGACAACGAGATAGGGGGATGCGCGCAAGTCATCGAGCGCGTGAATCGAGGGCGAGGATTCGGCGCCGGGAATGAGGGAATATACATAACCTGCCGAGCTCTCCAGCGCCGCCTCGTAACGCACGTCTACTACGCGGCGCCCGTTTGCGGCTGTCGGAGAGTACTCGACGCGACGCAATTGGCCGGCTTTGTCCAGGAGCGTGAGCTCATAGCTGATTTCACGTATGCCAAAGCGCAAGGAACGCGTGTCGGACTGACCCCGTGCGCCGCTGAAGGAAACTTTAAGGTGATAAAGTTCGGGATTGCCGTAGCCGTTCGGCCACCAGAGCCGGGGGTTGGCGAGCGATAGCTGTGGAAAATCGACAGGCGCGAGCGTGATCTGAGTTTCACCCGGGCGCACCTGGAGTTTTTTGGTGATGTTGACCCTCTCGAACGAAGCTTCGAGCAAGCCCGAAACCGCCGATGTAGAATCGTTAAACAGTGGAATCGTAAGCTGCACATCGGCTCGGTTGGTACTCGGCAACGGCAGGGAAGTGACGACGCGAACGTCTCCGATTCTGACCGTGCCGGTCGCGGTGAGCACAACATCCTGCCAGATGCCGGTGTTGCGGTCGCGGATCGCGGGAAGCCAATCCCACCCTTCCGTACAAATGAATGTCGGCCCATCGAGACATAACATGCCTCCGTTAAGCCCTGCGCCGGCTTTCACAGACTGCTCGTGGGGTATCCCGGGGTGGGGCGGAGGCGAAACGCGCACCGCCAGCGCATTAAGCTTTCCTGGATTGACAACATCGGTGATGTCGAATGTGCCGCGTATAAACGCACCCTGGATGTCGCCCAACCGGTTGCCGTCGAACCAGACTTCGGCGGCATAGTTGATACCTTCAAACGTGATGGCG
>Ga0187866_1000970_pt1 | contig 29594 bp, 30 predicted proteins | sample June2016WEW_11_1_3_FD_133013 | JGI IMG/M metagenome (GOLD analysis project Ga0187866, IMG submission 133013) | Peatland microbial communities from SPRUCE experiment site at the Marcell Experimental Forest, Minnesota, USA - June2016WEW_11_150 | ecosystem: Environmental > Terrestrial > Soil >...
ATCAGTCAATTCGCCCGCAATAACTGTCAAATGTTCGTTGCTGATGCCAAGTTTGGATGGATTACGAACATAGGCTACTACTTCGTGTCCTGCTGCAAGTGCTTGTTCGACAAGTTGTCTGCCCGTTTCACCCGTTACCCCGAAAATAGTGATTTTCATGGCATCGCCTAAACCTTAAACGTTAACTAATATGCTGCTGCCCTCCGCCTCGCGCGCACTTTTTTAAACCCCAGTTTGTCTTCTGTTGCTGTGCAGATTTAAGATTTCTGTCCTTTGTGCCGCTCATAAATCCACTTTCGAAAAGCAAATAAAAAAGCCATAAGCCAAAAGACAAGATTGACCAATCCTAATGCAAAGCTTATGGGATTTCCCAAAAGAACATACACTATCTCGAAACCAAAAATTGCTATAAAAGTCAAAAAAGAACCACTAACGCTGAAGCCCTTCAAGACCTTCCTATCTATTAGTATAGCCCTCATTAAGAGAAGGACAGCAATTAGATTAATAATATTAGCGAAATCCAAGACAATACTTACAGAGTCCATTTTTCTAGCATTGGTATTTTATGCTTTTAACATCTTTGTTTATTTGACTTTGACTTTTTTCGGTTTTTTTAATCAACTGATTAATTTTAGTCTCGTTTAACTCCATTAAAAACGGTTTTTATTCTTCTTTTGTCTATTGGAGCTTGATTTGGGCTTGTTTGATGGGTGAATGTTGCTCGTGCTGAAAGATGGCAAATCACGGGGTTCCATCAAATCCGTATGGAATTGGAGTTTTCCCATAAACTGTTGAAGCTGCATCTAGCCCTTCTGGGACGTCAAGGCACAGAGGAGGGCTAAAAACAGGTATGTGCCTCAAAACTGTCCCTAAACCCGAAAAAAGGAATTATGACCATTTTAGACCAATTTCGGGACGCGCGCGCTTAGAGTCTCGTTTGCGTTTCATTTCTTGGATATTGAGCAAATAGCAGCGCGCGCGCTCGTAGTCCATGAAGCAAGTGGATTTTGGCAAAGTCAGGCGGATGACAACGAATGCAGATACTTAGCAAAAAGATATATCGCCAATGCTCCAGAAATAACCTAGGTTTGGGAAAGCCCATTGAAGGATCCAACACGTCCTTTCTCTTCAGATTTTAATGATGAAAGCTCACTATGCCTAGACAGCAGACGCAGAGTCAGAAGCTTCAGGATGACTGTTAATTGCTTGGTTTTGGACTATGATGGAACAATAAGCCCGTTGAATTCTTCCAGAAATGAGTCAAGAGTCCCTGTGGAAACACAAGTAGTGCTTCAGAAAATAATCAAACACGTTCCAATAGTTGTTGTCACCACTAAGGATCTTTCATTTGTTGAACCCAGAACGCCTTTCGCCTGCGCATGGTCGGCAGTGAGCGGACTCGAGAGGAAGATAGGCGACATCACTCAGAAGAGAAACGGTTATGAGCACAAATTGAGAAACGTTTCTGTCGCTATTGAGTATGCCAAATCGCACATGAGATTTTCTGGAGTTGAAATTGAGGAAAAACTTGACATGAGTCACCGTCCCATTGCCTTCTGTTTGGACTGGCGTCAGTCCAAAGACCCACTGGCCGCGATGAAAGAAGTGTACGTGGTTGTGGATTACTGTAAGTCGCTAGGCTTGAAGCTGGTTAAGTATGAAGGTCAGCCTTTCCTTGATGTATACCCAATGTCTATTGACAAGGGCGTAGCCCTCAAGGAGATGTTGAAAGAACTGAAGCTGGAGAAAGGAATTCTCTACATGGGAGATTCGGAAGCAGACAACCCGGCATTTGCAATGGCAGATGTAGGTATAGGAGTAGTCCATGGGGAATATTACGTGCAAAGTTTAGCTTGCGATTACTTCGTGAAGTTTGAAGACGTTTCTCCGTTTCTAAGTAGACTTCTTGAGAATCAATTCTTGTTCGAATCTGACTTTCCTATGATATGGATGAATGTCAAAGGACGGGGTAGAGATGCATAAAAGAATAGGAGTTCTCATGTATCAAACGAGCACTAGCAAGGGTCAAGAACTGGTTGCGCAGCGAATGGTCCGTGACTTCATTTCTTTAGGTCACGAAGCCTATTTGATCACCAGCGTTTTTCACGAAGGAGTAGAGGTCATATCCTCGGACAATTTGACAAAGGGGAAAGGCTACATTTTCGTAGACGACCAAGAGCTAGGGATTCCAGTTATTCGCGTGGCTAGCTACATTGTGAGATGGCCCCGTCGTCGTATCAGCTTTCGAGATTTTGTTCATGTTCTGGAAAACATTGTAGATGAATTCAAGCTGAACGTGCTTGTAACCCACAGCACCCTATGGAATGGGCCGGAGGAAGTCGCCAAATTTGTTGCTTGGAGACGGTATATGAAGGATTTAGGAGGCTATGCGGATCCCATCGTTTTCTGTCACATGTCCCACTTTCAGGAGCCTTCAGCGAAACATTACTCTCTTGTGGAAGGAACATTTAGAATGGCTTGGAACAGATTATCATTGTCTCAGATTCTAAGGACAGCGAATCTCGTGCTTGTCGTCACACCGCTTGAGAAGGAGGCAAAAGTCAAGATGGGTGCCGATCCAAAGAAATGTTTTCTCTTCCCAAGTGGAGTAAATGAAGAATTATTTCTGCGGTTTGCAGCAACAGATACAGGAGACTTCGCTAAACAGCATCATATCCCAAAAAACGTCAAGCTAGTGTCCTATCTCGGAAGTCTTGAAGAGAGAAAGAATCCTATGATTGTTTTAAAAGTTGCTGATATGGTCAAGGATAGATCCGACATTCTCTTTATAATAGCAGGGCGAGGAGATTCACGCTATGCTGAAAGGGTCAAGGAAAAGGCGAGTCAAATGTCCAACGTAATTTGTCTTGGTGAAGTCGACGAAAGAGAGAAAATACTGCTCATCAAGTCTTCATTTGCCAACATCCTCATGAGCCAGGAAGAAGCACTTGGTTTGACCCAGCTAGAATTCATGTACATGGGTGTACCTGTTGTAACATCTGGAGTGGGAGGTCAGTCGTGGCTGGTTCGAAACGGTCGAGAAGGCATACACACTAAAGGACCACAAGACGCCGCAGGCGCGTCGAAGGCAATACGAAATCTCGCGGATGATCGCGACCTGTGGAACAGACTGTCTGAAAACGCAAAAGAAAAGGCACGAAACATGACATCCTACAAAGTCATAAGAGACCTAGATGACGCGATAACTGAAGAAATGGTAAAAGAAAGCGGCCTAACACACGTACCACACGAAACCATTTCAACCTTAGCCGAGCCTGAACACGTTTTGAAAACATGGTCGAAAGGAAACTGGGGAATCGTCGCTACAGACAGACGACTCTTCGTCAGGCATGGACGCATCTCGAGAAAAATCACAGAAATCCCCTACAAAAGCATAGCAGACATCGAACACACAAGGCGATACCCTTGGAAAATTCTGCTAGCCGGATTCTCACCCGCATTCATTCTCCTGTTGGAACCTATGTGGCGAGCCATCCTCAAGCCATCGTTCATCTCAGCCATTCAAACAGCGGCGGATTCAATCATAAAAGCAATTCCTCAACTCGTATCAATTCAAGCACTTGCACTTCTCATCGCTTTGATTCCATGCATAGCAGGAATAGCGACGTTTGCACTTCAGGCAAGAACCGGGTTCAACCTTCACGGGTCGGGCATAAAACTCGTCTATCTTCCTCATGGATTTCGAGAGGCAATAACATTCATAAGGAATGTGCAAGACAAACAAAACACCCCATATACAGAGAAGACAGAAACAAAAATGCAATGACACCGAAGCGCGCGTTAAAAGGATAAGATTTATTCGAACACAAACAGGGCGCGCATGCTTGTTCCTAAATTGGTGTAAAATGGGTTTTATTCTTCTTTTGCCTATCTGCGTTTGATTTGGACTGCTTGATAGTGGGTCTTGGCTGTGTTGAGACGGGCAGTGCAAGAAGGTCAAAGACAGATGTGCGCCTCAAAACTGCCTCCAAAGCCCTAAAAAGAATAAATACCATTTTTAACCATTTTAGGAACACGCATGCGCGCTAATTAAGCATGACTTGATCTTTGATGGTTGAAATGAGCGCTGTTAACAAGCCTGAGGTTTCGGGGCCGCTGGCATGGTTATACATTGCGACGGCTGTACTACTGGCAGCTCTGGGCGCATTGATTACCTATCTGTATGTGCAGACGCAAAAAGTCGGAGCCATCGTGGGCTTAGTTGTCGTGGTTGCGGTAGAAATAATAATCATCTCCATAGTGGTTTCCATGGATAGAACAGAGTACACTTTAACACAGCGTGAATTGATCATGAGGGCATCCGTGTTCATCGGCGGCACAAAAAGGGTTTCCTTGGAAACGATAGAATCTGTCGAAAGAACGCTTATACCATTTGGCATCAGGCTTTTCGGGGCAACAGGTTATGGCGGGTATTACTATTTTCCGAGCATCGGCAAGACTTTTGTGGTAATAACCAACTTCAGAGACGGCGTGCTAATAAAAACCAAGCAGGGCAACTTCCTCATCACTCCGAAGAACCCCGATGACTTCATCGAATCCATCAAGAGAATGGCAAAACCAGAAAAAGTGGGAAGCTAAGGGTGGTAGGCTCACTCGGGCGTAGTCGTAAACTCGCGTTATGCTCTTTTAGATGCTAGAGTTTCAGTCCTTTTGCCACTCGTTTGCCAAGCTCAGGGTCGGCTTCAGTAAGGTTCTTGATCATGAGTTGTTGAATCGGCTTGTCTGCCTTTCCCAGCGAATCAGCGATGTTGTCAACCAGATGGTCCTGATCCATTTTACCCAGCGAACGGTAGCGTTCGCCTGCCTGTTCAAAGTCGTTGGTTAAACTGATTTTCTGACGCGCCATGTCCCCTTCGAGATGCTCGTGAGCCGTGGCGGTGGCCGGTGCTTCGCTTGGCATTCCGCCCGCGAGAGTGTTGGGTTCGTAGTTGACTGTTCCTCCACCGTAGGGCGCGTACTGCATGGCTCCGTCCCGCTGGTTATTGTTGACATCAGTCTTCGGTCTGTTGACTGGGAGTTGCAGATAATTGGCGCCCAGTCGATGCCGTTGCGTGTCTGCGTATGAGAAGATCCTGCCCTGCAGGAGCTTGTCGGCGGAGAACTCGATTCCTGGAACGATAGAGGCGGGGCAGAAAGCAGCCTCCTCTACTTCTGCAAAGTAGTTTTCTGGATTACGGTTCAGCACCATCTTGCCCACCGGCATCAACGGGAACTTGTCCTCAGGCCAGGTCTTCGTGGCATCAAGCGGGTCGAAGCTCTGCTTGGACTCGTTAGCAATCTCCATAATCTGAACGTTCAATTCATATTCCACAGTCTTTCCTGAAGCAATCGTTTCGTACAAGTCGCGGGTGGCGATGTCGGGATCTTCGCCAGCTAGACGCGTGGCCTCATGGCGGTCAATAGTGTCCACTCCTGCCTTCGGTTTCCAGTGATACTTGACATAGACGGCCTTGCCTTTGGCGTTCACCCATTTGTAGGTGTTGACGCCGAAACCTTCCATCTTCCTGTAGCTCTTGACCGTTCCCCTGTCTGAGAAGAGCCAAGTTATCATGTGGGTAGATTCTGGAGCCAGCGATATGAAGTCCCAGAAACGGCTGTTTGCCGATGAGCTTGTGGGGATGTTTGTGTCAGGGGCGGGCTTGAAGGCGTGTACCATGTCCGGGAATTTGATGGCATCACGGATGAAGAAGACGGGAAGATTGTTTCCAACCAGATCGTAGTTTCCGTCTTCGGTGTAGAACTTCACTGCAAAACCTCTGGGATCGCGAGCCGTATCGGCAGATCCTCGTGCACCGACCACGGTAGAGAAACGGACGAAGACAGGCGTCTTCTTCTTTGGATCTTGAAGGAATTTCGCGCAAGTATACTTCTCCATGCTCTTGTACACTTGGAAGTAGCCATGCGCACCAGCACCTTTAGCGTGTACTACGCGCTCAGGTATGCGCTCCCGGTCGAAGTGTGCAAGCTTCTCAATCAAATGTACATCCTGCAGCAGCACAGGTCCGCGTTGGCCGACGGTGAGTGAATTCTGATTGTCGGAGACAGGAACACCCTGATTCGTCGTGAGATGTTTATCCTTCATAACATGCACACCGTTCTTCCTTGTTGTTTCATAATGCCTGAGCATTTGAAAGGCTCAAAGGTTTATTTAAGACTTATTATTATCTAATAAAAGCGATGAGTCGCTCTCAAAAATCAGACACCTCGATAATTGAAGCTCTTCGCAAAAAAGGATACAAGGCTACTCCGCAGAGGATAGCGATTTGTCGACTAGCGCTTAAGAGCCGAGATCATCCAAGTGCGCAGAGAATCTACAGCGAAGTTAAAGAACTTCAACCAACAGTCAGCCTTGCGACAGTGTACAAGACGCTTCAAATCCTGACGGAACTCGGCCTAGTCCAGGAACTGGACTTCCCGCAGAGTCAGGCAAGGTTTGATTCTTATGTGGAACCTCACATAAACCTGGTTTGCTTGCGATGTGGCAACATTACGGATATGGACGATCCTGCCGCGCGAGAAATGGTGGCAAGAGTTGCCGCTACAGCAGAATTCACGCGGACCGGGCAACGCCTAGACATTTATGGTATTTGCAAGGCATGCCGTAGTAGAACCCAATAGGGCGCGCGGGGACAGTCAAATGGACAGATTCCGTCTAAGAGACCCTTATGTCTCAACGGCAATCTACCTGATGTTGGCACTACTGATCGGCATGCTTGTTGTCCTCTTGCCGCTGAATGGCATAGAATGCAAGATCATGTTTAATCTGCAGAGTCTCGCTCAGCAGACCATAGGGCTGCAAGCCTTTCAAGTTCTGACGTATTTGGGTGACTTTTACGTTTGGGTCATTCTTACCTCAATCTACTTGCTCATCGCATACTTTGGTTTAAGAAAACAACTCGGTTCCGCAATCGAGCTTGCGGTTTTCTTGGTCATAACAACGGCGCTTACCTATTCAATGAAAATAGCTGTCGCCCGTCCGAGACCGAACTGTTCGGGCCTCAGAGTTTATGATGAGGACTTCATCTCTTCGTCTTCATATCCGTCTGGCCATGTTTCCAGAGCCACGGGAGCCTTCGTAATTCTGTCGAGAAAGAGCAGAACCAAAGAAGCACTAGCAGTAACAGCCATTGCCCTGGTTTCTTTGAGCAGAATCTTTCTGGGCGCACACTATCCGACAGATGTCGTTGGCGGAATATTCCTGTCCCTTGCGGCTCAGAGAATCGCGAACCTCAGCATGCCGTTTTTCATATCCAAAACGAAGAAATTGGCGCCACAGCCACTCCAGCACGCTCCGACCACAAAACGTTTAATATTAATCCGTGCAAACTTCAGGAAAGATGAATGCCATGACAAAAACGGATATCGCGTGGGACTTGTCCGAAATATTCCCAAGCAGTACGGATCCTTCAGTCCTGAAAGCCATTGGCAACCTTGGCAGAATGGCAGAGCACTTTGCAGGGAAGTATCAGGGAAAAATCGGAAGCCTATCAGCTGAGCATCTTGCAGAGTGTCTCAAAGAGTTTGAGGCGAATCGAGCCAAGCTCGGCGATCTTACACTGTTTTCTGAGTTATCGTTTGCGGCCAACATGACCCTGCCAGAAACGCAGTCGCTTCACGACAAGGTGATGAAGACTGAAGCGAAACTGGGCAAGATGCTGGCGTTCTTCGAGCTTGAAGTTGGAGCCCTCGTCTCCAAGAATTCGAGAATGATTTCTGATCCGGCACTGGCGAACTACAGACATGCTCTCAAGAGGTTCAAGAGGCTAGCTGCCCACCACTTATCCGAAGTTGAAGAGCAACTCATCATCGAAAAGGATCAGTACGGGGTCAAAGCCTGGGAAGAACTGCAGATGAAGTGGCTCAACACCCGGACTTTCGAAGTCGAAGTTGAAGGCAAGAAGAAAACAGTGTCGTTCGGCGAAGCCAGCGGCTTATTCCCTCATCCTGATAGGGAGACACGCGAATCAGCGTACAAATCAATCTACGGTCTTCTAGGCGGATATGGAGAGATATTCTCTTCAGCCCTCAGAAACACGTGCAACGACTGGCTGAACGTCTGTGAAAGAAGGAAGTACGATTCTCCGATGCACGCAAGCCTGATAGAAAACGACATTGAACAACTGCCGATAGACAACCTGCTGGAGGCAGTCGAGAATCACGCGGGGCTGTACCGGCGCTTTCTCAAGCTGAAAGCCAAGATGATGGGGTTGCCAAGACTCGGCTGCCACGACATGCTTGCTCCCTTGACCGATGTGCCACGCACGATGGTGAGTTACGACAGGGCGAGAGAGATGGTCATAAGGGCCTACAGCAGGTTCGACGAGGAGTATGCTTCTGCCGTGAAGGACATGTTCGCCAAGAACCACCTAGACTCCTCACCGAGGTTCGGGAAGCAGAACGGCGCCTTCTGCGCAAGCTGGTACAACGGCAAATCCGCCTTCATACTCGACAGCTTCAACGGCAGACTGCGTGACGTTTACACGCTGGCCCACGAACTCGGCCACGCAACCCACGACTACTACGCTCAGCGAAGACAAACAATCCTGAACCTCAGAATCCCGATGATCGTGGCCGAAACCGCCTCAATATTCGGAGAACTACTCCTAACCGATCTACTACTGAACGAAGCCAAGTCGGACTCGGAAAAAAAGGCGATACTCACCTCGGTCCTCGACATGGCAGGAACGCCAATCTTCAGGGTTACCGCCAGAGCATGGTTCGAACAAAGCCTCTACAACGCACTCAAAAAAGGGGACTACCTCGACTTTGAAACCATGTGCAAACACTGGACCGTAGCGAGGGACAAGATATACGGGAACGCCATCGAATGGTTCAACGAAATGAAAGCAGAATGGACCACGGTGCCCCACTATTACATGGCAAACTTCAGATTCTACAACTACCCATACGTCTACGCCCAACTCTTCGTATACGCTCTCTACCAGAAATACCTCGAAGAGGGCTCACGATTCGTGCCAAAATTCAAGAAAATGCTCTCAGCCGGCAGCAGCGTCTCCCCACTGGAAATCGGCAGAATGGCAGGCCTCGACGTCAGCGACCCAAACTTCTGGAAACTCGGCACAAAACAGTACGAACACTTCATCAAAGAACTCGAAAAAATCGTGGCTTAGACGGGCAGTGGCGAACAACAAACAGAAAAAGGACGCATCATCCGAGCCGTCATTCCTGTTCATACCGTACACAAATTGAATTCCGGCTTCGCAAACGAAAAAGCGGAAGAGGAGAGTCAGCGGACCTAACCAAAGTGTCGTGCGTGCAGCTTCTGGCTACACTGAGATAGGCTAGATCCCAGCATGCCAGAGCATCCATCGTCACGGTCCATTTGCTTCTTCGAGGCCTGTTATCACACAACATTACCGTTGACGTTACCGACAAAGAGAGGCGTCCAAGACTTGTCACACACACCGCAACATTACAATGGATGCAAAAGAAGAGGAGAACGGATCAACAACGTAACATTGCGATCTTGTAATCCAACATGATGTCAGATGTGAATAAAAAAAGGCGGGGGCCGACACAACATTGCAACATTACATTGCGACATTACAATGAAACATTACCATGGTTTGTTACAATGCACATTACATCTGACATTACAAATAAACGGAACGGGTCGGCTCTGAACGGTATTCCAGCCAGTTTTTCTTCATGGTTTGTTACAATCCACATTACTTCTGACATTACAAGTGAAAAGGGGGGGGGGTCGCCCACGCAACACTGCAATTTTACAATTCACTATTACAAAAAATGTAAACAAGAAAAGCCGGGGGTCGACTCTTGCACGTTTTTTAGGAGCACAGTGTCACACTTTTAGACATCGAGGCTTTGGGAGTCAGAAGCCGGACAGGCGCGCCGTGACTCAGGAAAAGAAGTCGCTTCGCCCGGGAGGTTCATCTGTATTCTGACTATGTATCTACGGTTCACAATTCTTTAATATGTATTTGAACCTTGGAAGCAACGAGGATGAAAGAGGAAGATTCGATGAAGGCTTACAGAATTCTTGCGATCTTGCTTCTCAGCGTTTTCTCAGCCAGTGTGGTGGTGCCCGTGTTTGGAGCGGATCGACTGCTGGCTTCAGATTTTCAGTTGGGAAGCTGGGCCAAAGTGGTCGACTATTTCGACTTCAGCCGAGATTTTGCCGCGAATAATAGCTTGGCGGGTCCCCCAGACGATTACCATGCATACGTGTATATGACTTACGTGAACACCAGCGGCTTGCAAATGCTCTACGCGGGAATGTGCAACATGACCTTCGGCGACAACAAGTATCTCACGATACCGATGCAGACTTTCATGATGCACTACAAGAGCGAGAACAACAGCAGAGACGTTTTGACGGCTTCTAACTTCCTGATGCTTCTAGCATTCAACGACACTTCACAATCGCTCTACCCGGACTCTCCGGACATGAACGACAACCTCTGGTCTTCATTCAGCATGGGCTTCAACTTTTCGAATTCTTTCCCAAACGACACGTTTCCTTCAATGAACACTGAAACAGAAATCTTTCCGCTAACCAATTCCAGCGATGGACTTCAGTGGTCGTGGGGCATGACCTACAAGGACTTGACAGCCGTGTGGTGGAGAACATGGATTTCACCGGACAACCAAACTTACAACAGTCAGCCCATGGCCCTGACAACCTACGACGAGTTAACGTTCAACTACACCCTAACCATATCGCCAGACACGCACACAGCAACGCTAACCGAAAACCACGTCATAGGAAGAATTCGAGACCTCTGGTACTTCTGGGGCTGGTTCTTCGTTCCACTATACAACCATTACAACAGCACCGGCTGTTATCGATACGGCTACAAGGTATCCAACGAAACCGTCTATGACTTCCTTCAGAACAACCAAATCAAAATGAGCATCGTTGACTTTCAAACTTCAACAGTCGTCGACCGCGACAACGTTGAGCAAGGCACCTACAGCAACACAGCGAACGGACAGAATGCCACCGACAACGAAAACATGGTGAGCAACTCGTCGATAACAACCTATACAGATGATGGCGAGAGAATCTTCGACACTTCCTTCGGCGCTAAGGAAACCTACAAGCTTTACAACTACACCGCGGACCCAACAGAAACCAGCTTCGACACTTACAACGCAACCGCCAGAACCGCCGAAATCAACGGTTTAGCACAGAACACAGCCCTGTTCACTTTCCACATCGGCTTCATGAAGTTCCTTCCATGGCTCGTCTACGACATGCACCCGCAACTCTACGACCATGCCAAAGACAGCATAACAAACATGACTCGGGCAAACTACTTCTACATAATCGCCTACCCGGTCTACAGCGGCTACAGAATCGAGCATGATCCAGTCTTCACAGCTTACATCACTCCAGAGACGGTTCCAGAGTTCCCGACAAGCCTGATTCTACCCATATTCATCGCCGTCACCGCCTTCGCCATCCTCTACACAAGGAAAAAGCAACTGAGCAAAGCAAGAAACTACATCCAACCCTAATCTTCTATTTCCCCTTCTATTCTGCAGTTAAAAGCTCGCGACTCCTTTGTTGCGCCTTGCATTCCAACCTTGATACGACACGTCTCGCCGTTTCACTAGTGTTTCAGCTTTTTCCTCACGATCTCTTCGGCCTTCTTGACCGCTTCAGGAAGTCTTTCAGTTTGTGTCCCGCCGCCCTGAGCAAAGTTAGGTCTTCCGCCTCCTCCGCCGCCGATGACTACAGCCGATTCTCTGACCACCTCATTGGCATTCACTCCCTTCTCAAGGGCGGCTTTTCCGGCCATCACCATTATTCTTGCGTTCTTCCCGTCCGATCCATAGAATAATGTGACCGTTGCCTCGTCTCTCTTGATTATCTCGTTTGCAGTCTGAACCATTCGGTCGATGTCAATGGATTCATGAAAATCTCTGATTACCAGTTTGACGCCTGCTATCTCCTTGTTTTCTACAGTCTCAACCTCGTCCTCCAGTTTGGCACTGTCCTGAACTGCTATTTCTTTAACCAGTCTTCTTCTTTCAACGTTCGCTTCCTTCAGCTCCTTGACAAGCTTCTCCGCCGTCTTGTCCAACTTTTCCAGAGGGGCGTTCAACGTTTCAGAAACTCTGAAAAGCAGTTCCTCATTCCTTTGAACAGCCTTGACCGCTGGAATTCCGACAGAATAGACGAGCCTCTCAACGCCATCCTGAACTCTTTCCGAATGGACTATTTTGAGAAACCCAATCTCGCCCGTGCCCTTCAAATGCGTCCCAGCGCAGGCTTCAACGTCCCAGTCTCCGGTTCTCACAACTCGGATTTCTTTACCGGGCACTGCTCCACCCTGGTAAAGCCTGAAACCGTAGAGACTTTCAGCCTCGTTCCTCGGCATCCATTTCGTCTCAACCTGAATGTTCCTCAGAACAGCCTCATTCGCCAAAGTCTCTATCTTCTGCACCTCTTCTAGCGTTAATCTGCGGTAATGCGAGATGTCAAGCCTCGAAGTCTCGATGCCTTTCTGCGTTCCGTACTGCCAAACATGCTGACCCAGAACTCGCCTAGCAGCCCCGCCTACCACGTGGGTCGCAGTGTGATTCTTCATGAGGCTGTAACGTTTCTCCCAGACGATGGCTCCTTTGACCACGTTGCCTTCTTTAGGAACAACGCCCTCCACCTTGTGAACGATAACCCTGCCCACTTTTTGAACATCAACCACTTCAGCCTTCTCACCTTCGAACGTGAAGTGGCCGATGTCCGCCGGTTGTCCACCGCCTTCCGGAAAGAAGCACGTCCTATCAACCACAACATATTCTCTGTCGATCACCCTCAGAACCTTTGCTTCAAACTCCCTCATGTACTGATTCTCATAGTACAACGCCACGGTTGCAGGAAGCTCAGAGACTTCTGTCTTCAACTTCTGTTCAAACGTGGCCTCCTCTTCCAAGGGTGCCGAGACCTGCATGTGCCTCTGAGCTATCAAATTGTAGAAGTTGTCTGGGAGTTCCACGCTGAAGCCTTCCTTTTCCGCAGCTTGCTTGACTATCTCAGGCGGCAGCCCGTGAGAGTCATAAAGTTCCGTCAACGTTTCCACTGGAATCGTCTTCTTTCCTTCTTTCCTCAGCTCGCCGGAGATGCGCCTAACCATTCCCTCTCCGCGCTTAATGGTTTCCTCGAATTTTTCTTCTTCGACCTTGAGCATCTCCATTATTTCGTTTCGCATCTCCTTCAGGCGGGGATAATCCTTGGACCACAGTTTCACCTGCATGTCCACGATGTCGTAGAGCTTGTCAGATATCCCCAGCATCCTTAGCAGGCGGTAGACTCTGCGGAAAATGAGGCGAGCCAGGTAGCCTTCTTGGATGTTCGAAGGAACCACCCCTTCAGAGAGTATAAAACTCAAACACTTGGTATGGTCTGTAACTGCAAAGGCCTTCTCAATCGGACCTACAAACTTCTCCAGCTCGTCTACTCTTATTCCCACGATCTCTGCTTCTTTCTTTCGAGTTTCAGCCCTGCTCGCCATTTTGTCCAAGTTCACTAAACCTGAAGCTTCCGCCACTCTCTTCAAGAGTTCATCGTTGATTCTGGTCATGCCCGCCATCTTGAAAACTTTCTCAAGCAGGTCGCCATAGATTGCATGGAAACCGCTGGGTGCGCCTTGGGAAAGCCATGCATAACGGTCCATGCCGTAGCCCGTGTCAACCGTCCGAATTGGCAACCTGACAAAGGCGCCGTTGACGACCTTGAACTGCATGAAAACTAGCGTATCCACCTCTAAACCTCTGATGATGGATTCTACGCATGGTCCTGCGTTCCCTCCGCCGCACCAAACCTCCTCCTTGTACACAATCTCCTCGGACTTGACGCCCAAAACGTTTGTAACGAAATCGTGCTGGTACCTGACGGTCTGGTCTTTCCAGTACACCTCCTTGTCCGGATAGTTAAACGCGTGCGCTCCGCCCATCTCAAAAATCGTCCCGTGTCTGCCAAACGTGGGGCCAGTGTTATCTATGTCCACTAAGCGTATGCAGGGTTGAGAGATTACTAGCGGATTTGCTGGTGGAGGAGCAATTCCGTCAGTGACGTATGGCTGAAAGTCAATTATGCTCGCATGAGTTAGGTAGATGTCGCCTCTCCATCTTGCCACGACAGGATAAGGCTTTATGCGTACATGACCGTTTTTCTCGAAGAACGAGAGAAAAGCTTCACGCATCTCGCGCAGACTGTACTTTCTGCTCGTAGGCGGATTATTTATGAAAGTGTAGGATGCGCATCCTTCTGAAGTTGCCTCACCGCATGTGACCTGATCTGCAAGCTGCGTCCAAAAATGCTCCCCACACTTGGGGCACAATTTTCTAACGTAGCCCTGCTCTTTGAAAAACGGGAGGTCGTATTCCTCCTTTGGGAACTGCTCCAAGTCATAAACACCCTGAACTATGGACTCCGATTTCTAGGATTAACAAAACACAGACATTTAAACTATTTCGCCGGTGTTCTCACTCGCGCTGGTGGCTTATCCAGGCCTAAGTCCGAGAAAGAAACCGTCTACTTCCGACGTTCAATTGAAAACAAGTGGAGAAACGATCTCGTTCATTCAGATACTTCTCCTTGGTCGTGCTGCCGCGCGTTTGATTTAAATGCGTTTTGGCTATAAGCACTTCATGGCAAAAGGCAGGCGGGAGGTGAAAAGGGACGGACATATTTGACATCTACTTGCTGAACCTGTTAGCCACTTTAGGCATGTTCGCAGTTCTGATTTTCCGTGCATGGCTCGAACTGAGGAACTACCGATTGATGTGGAAAGAACTAGAGTGGCGGGAGACGTATCACACCATGGGACGCATCCTTAAAGCGGAAAAAGACCTCTTCTCAAAGGTCGAAGGCGGCGACGAACTGTATCAAATGCTGTGCGAAATCTTCAATGTAAAAAACGGAGCTTAAGAATGCCAGTTTTCAATCAGTCTTTCACATGCTCCGTGACGTTTTTCCATTCCGTAACGGACAAACGGCTTGGTTAAATGTCTCTGAGATCTTGTTGAGCTTATGTACAGGCCTTTTCTTATCTCACGTTTCATCCTGACCTCAACCTTTCTGACACTCGTGTCTCTCAGCCCGCATTTTTCACACCTGAAACCCTTGTTCTTGCCCATTGATTTCAACCGTTTGCCACACCTTGGGCAAATCGGATTTCGATAAACAATCTTTGGGGCCAGTTTCAACAGTCGGATCTTTTCGAGATTCACCGTTAGAGGCCTTCCCCGTGAAGGAGCTCGAACACTGCCGCAAACTTCTATGCAGTCTCCACTCATCAGTTCTCTCGCAACGCGGCTTAGAGCACCGCTTGGTTCATACGCGGCGCAGTCAACCTGAACGCTCTCATCTCTGACTGGGAAAATTATGTGTCTTCCACGAATCATCTTCGGGTTCGCTGCAACAATTGCCTTTGCGATAACTGAACTGTACGGTCTAAGTTGGCTCAGATCACTGATTCGTTTGAGATGTGCGTCTGTTCCTTGGTTCGAGCGGAAAATGACCCATCTTTCAACTGGTTCCAGCGGGTTGACCATTTCAAATGCTTTCTTCACGATTTCTGGAGTCTCGCCCCTGATGCCGAAAAGAATCGGGTCGGGTCCTCGAGGCGTAATGATGACCCTGTGTCTCTCCGTGTCAACGTTGTTAAACGTGTATGGTGCTGTCGCCTTGTCCATTCCGAAGATTGAAGTTTCGTCGACTCTTCTCTTCAGTCCGTACTTCTTTGGAATTCGATACGCAAGAATCTCGTAGGTGCAGTCTCCCTGAAACGTTTCGCCTATGGCTGCCAAACCGCCGATGATTCCTCTGCCATTCTTGAAACCCACGGCTTCTCCGTTGAATTTCGTCAGAAGCTTTGAGGCTTCCTTGAGCGTCACGATTCCCGTTATAGCATGTTTTGCAAAAACTCTGACTTCCTTCGGGATTCTCACTTTTTCAAGGAAGACCACACCAGGGTCTGTGCCTCTGAAGTCCATATCTGCTTTTTCTTCGACCGTGGATATGACTGTCTCTTTCATTTGATTCGCAGCGTTTTTGTCGTGTCGTATTCTTAGGCACAGCGCACCGTTTCCTCTGGTCTTCCAAGGTACGTTTGGGTTCAGTCTAACCAGGCTTGGATAATCGCTGAAGCCTGCGCCGAGCTTCTGCAGTTTCTCGACAAGAAGGGCGGCAACGTAGGTTGTGCAACCCTTCCTCGTTGAATCTGTATCGTCTAGTCCTATATGCATCGTTTTCTGGGACATTCGTCTAAACTCAGCTATACCGGAATTAGGAATAAGGGCGAAATATAAACGGAGAATTGTGGGGTCCAAATAAAAAGGAGGGAATGCGTGCTATTTCTTTGCCGCTTCTTCTACAACGATCATTGTGAGGGTTGATCTGACCTTGTCGAGTCTTCTGACTTTCCATGTGACGATTTCCTTAAGCCTGTCCATTGTGTCTGCGCTCACTCTGGCGATTATGTCGTAAACTCCGTAGACAGCGTTTGCTTGCTCTACTCCTTCAACCTTCTTCAAGTCTTTGAGTACGTCGCTTTCTGAACCGATCTCGGTATTGATTAGCACGAAAGCTGTTGGCATTTAAATCTCCACAGTTATGTTTGTGTATATGCATTAAAATATTTTGCTACACTTTGAGGCAAACTCTTCGTGCCTTCTGCTCTCTGCTGCTCCGTTGGGCTAAGCCAGTCGTGCTCTGTCTCTTTTGCTGAGAGTACGGATACGCTTATCTTTGTTTTCTGGACACTAGTTTATCGGGCTTTGAGTATGCTTAAAGATCCTATAACGAGCCGTGATATGCGAGCGTTGGAGTTGAACGCGGAGTATTTTGGTGTTTCGAGGCTTCTGTTGATGGAAAACGCTGGCCACAACGTTGCCTTGGAAGTTTCTTCACGATTTAAACCGGGGAAGTCTGTGGTGGTTTTCTGTGGTTTGGGCGGAAACGGCGGCGACGGTTTCGTTGCGGCTAGACACTTGTCCTGCATGGGTTTCAAGGTCAAAGTCCTTCTCGCTGGAAAGAGCAAAGACATTTTGGATAAAGCGGCGCTCGAGAATTGGCGTGCACTACAATTCTTGGATGACACGATTCCTGTTGAGGAAGTTTATGACAGTGCACTTGTGCCGAAGACAACGTCGGACGTAGTGATTGATGCGTTGCTTGGAACGGGCGCTAAGGAAAGCTTGAGGCCGCCAGTCTTGCAGCTTGTTGAGAGAATTAACGAGATGGACGCTTTCCGAGTTGCTGTTGACGTGCCGACAGGAATCGATGCAGATACGGGAACCGTCGCTGGTGAAGCTGTGAAGGCGAACTTGACCGTTACTTTTCACAGGTCGAAGAAGGGACTTGAGAAAGCAAAGAAGCACGTGGGGGAGCTAGTTGTGAAAAACATCGGCCTGCCCGAAGAGTTTGAACAGTTTGCAGGACCTGGTGACGTTCTGCTGATCGCCAAACCCCGTCCGTCTGAGTCGCACAAAGGGGATTTTGGACGTTTGCTGGTTATAGGCGGGAACGAAACCTTTTCGGGAGCCCCAACTCTGGTCGCGCAAGCTGCTCTGCGCACTGGTGTCGATTTGGCCTATGTTGCTGCGCCAGAGAAAACTGCCTATGCTATTTCGTCCATGTCTCCAGATCTTATCACCATAAAGCTTGAAGGAAAATACTTAAACCCGAGCAACTTGGAAACGTTGAAACCCTATGTCGAGGCCTCTGATGCCATTGTTGTCGGTCCAGGCCTTGGGTTGCACCCTGAAACTGGAGAGGCTGTCAAGGAAATAGTCAAAACCGTGGAGAAGTTCGGGAAACCCTTGCTTTTGGACGCGGATGGTCTGAAAGCCTTTGCCAGGTTTAAGAGAAGGCTGGATGTGCCCTTGGTGCTGACGCCTCACGCTGGAGAATACGCCATCCTAACGGGGAAGAAACCGCCTGGTCTCCTTTCTGAAAGAGTTCTGCAAGTGCAGAGGACAGCTGCAAGATTGAACGCGACAGTGCTGTTGAAGGGGCCTGTCGACGTTGTTTCTGATGGCAAGCGCGTCAAGCTCAACTTCACAGGCAACGCTGGCATGACGGTCGGCGGCACGGGGGACGTGCTTTCCGGAGTTGCTGGAGCTTTTCTGGCCCAGAGGGCGGACTGTTTCGAAGCCGCTGTTGCTGCAGCTTTTGTTAACGGCGCTGCAGGCGACTTTGTCTTCGAAGAGTTGGGGGCTCACATGGTTGCCTCGGATCTTATCCGTCACCTGCCGAACGTTTTGAATGATCCTATGAGTCACTTGAAGGTGCTGAAGGCGCGTGCAAAGGCAAATTAGAATCGTTGTCTACAACGCGAGACAATGTGATCCAAAGAAGTGCACGGCTCTGAAGCTCAAACGATTTGGGCTGGTTCGACAGGTGGTTCAGTTACGGTTTCTGCCAAAGAGGGCGGTTGTGCTTAATCCGTTCTCCGAGACTGCTTTTTCTCCTGCTGACAGGAAGCGCGCTGAAGAGTTTGGACTCGTAGGCCTGGATTGCAGCTGGGAACACGCTGAAAAAGTCTTGTTGAAACACGTGAGAGGGACATCCCGCTGTCTGCCGATACTGGTTGCGGGCAACCCAGTTAATTTTGGCAAGCTCACAAAACTCACAACAGCGGAGGCTCTTGCAGCGGCGCTTTACATTGTCGGGTTCAGAGATCAAGCAGACGAGTTGCTGTCCGTTTTCAAGTGGGGACACACGTTTCTTGAGATAAACCATGAGAGACTGGAAGACTATGCAAACGCGAAAGACAGCACAGAAGTAGTAGAACTACAAAACCGCTTAACGTTGGGTAAGAAAGTGCAAGATGCCAGAATTGTTAGCAAAGATGAGGAAGGAAAATGAAAGAAACAGAATTCCATGTTGGGAATGCGAAAGTCTGTCTTGTTCAAGGAGACATAACCGACATGGAGACTGATGCGGTGGTGAACGCGGCCAATTCATCTCTTATGGGAGGCGGAGGCGTAGATGGGGCGATCCACAGGAGGGGTGGGCCGAGCATACTCGAACAGTGCAAGCGTTTGAGAGCGCGAGAATGGCCGGGAGGGCTTCCGACAGGAAAGGCGGCAGTGACAACTGGAGGCAATTTGAAGGCTAAATATGTCATTCACACTGTTGGACCCGTCTGGCGAGGAGGCAACCAGAGGGAACCAGAACTCCTGGCAGAGGCCTACCGCAACAGCTTGAAACTGGCAGTTTCTAAAGGACTGAAAACTGTAGCGTTCCCGTCGATAAGCACGGGTGCTTACGGATACCCCATCGAAAAGGCCAGCCGAATAGCCTTGGGAACCGTTAAGAGTTTCTTGGAAAGGGAAGACAACGTCGACCGAGTGGTGTTTGTTCTTTTTTCAAGAGACGATCTAGAAGTTTACATAGATGCAGAGAAAGTGGTCCTGAGATAGAGCCAGTTTTGCATTCATTGGTAGATGCGTCCTCTGTCAACTTGAAATGACGATTCACGCTAGGCTATGGTCTGTATCCGTTGAGAACACACAACGCCAAAGCTGCTGCGAGTATGTCTGCCGTTGTCCCCGGGTTCAAGAGATTGCCAGATTTTCTGAGTTCTTGGTCGAACTCGCTTAGGCTTTTTTTGCCGACGGAAGTTTCAATTCCGCCGAGGTTTAATACATGTCTGGCTCTTAGTGAAATCTCACGTGATTTTTCGATGCCCGTCTTCCTGGCTATGAACGTGTCTGGAACTTTTGCTAGAACCTCCAAGAAGGTTTGAACTGTGGCGCTATTTGGATCGTCCTTGTTTTGTAGTCGTTTGGTCAGAGATGGGTAGGCGAGGTCGAAGGTTATTGGGTAGTTGTTTACCCACTCGGAACAGATGGTGTCGTATTTTTCTGCTATTTTGAAGATCTTGTACAGGGATATTTTGTCTTCGAGTATTCTGCCTACTGAGTCTGGGTCGTTGATGTCTAGGGCTGGGGCTTTTCCGAGTCCGCTGGGGTTGGCGATTTCTATTGCCGCGTACATGTTGACAGCGTCTCTTGGCGTGGTTGATTCTGTGATGAGCTTCAGGTTTTTCCTCAAGTGCTGAAGGTTGAGATATCCCGTTGTTGAAGTCATTCCGGCAGCTACTGCAATCGGGGAAAGCAGTATGACCACGCCTAGAAGCGTGTTGCCACCATGTTGCCAGGCGTTGATGTCCGCTATGCATCTTTTTATTAACCTTCCTACTCCAACATCGGCCACATCAATTTTCCCTTGAGAAACAAGGATTCCCAGTTGGGCAGCAGTTTCAAAGGACGAAGCAGCAGCGACAGCAGAGGCAAGAAAATGGCCGTAGAGAGTCTTCTCGAAATTGTTTATCACACTCACGTTTCCGGGTTTGTGGGCGCTGACTTCCAGTAAAATGGCCAGTTCAAGACATCGCGCGATGTGTTTTGCCCGGTTGTTTGCTCTCATCTGCGTGTTCCCGTCAGGTGGACGTTACTGCGGGAAGTTTTATTAATATTGTGTAAAAGGCTACAATGCAATGAAGGATTTTACATAGGCAGGCTGAGGACGAGCGACCAGATTCAAGCTTGAACGAAGGCGGACGACGCGCACGCAAAGCTGAGCCCCCGCCTTTTTTTATTTACATTTTTTGTAATGTTGAATTGTAAAATTGCACTGTTGCGTCTGGCGACCCCCCCCCCTCTTTTTTGTTTGTAATGTCAGATGTAATGTGTATTGTTACAAACCATGAAGAAAAACAGGGTGAACGGCTGTTCAGAGTGGACTCGGCTCTTTTGTTTGTAATGTCAGATGTAATTTTCATTGTATTAGTCAGGGATTGTAGGTAGGGTTGACTTTCTGCTGTTCGGTTGTAATGTCAGACCTAATGTGCATTGTAAGGGTCGACGTTGAGCAGACGGGTGTGTGGACGAATGTTCAAGGTTAGGAGACTTACGGGATCTTGGCGCGTGTTCTTCCATGTTCACTGGCCTCTGTGTATACGGCAAGCGTAAGGTGGCATGGATGCCGCCGACTGCGGATGTGATTGGTGGCCACTTATCTGAAGTTATACCAGGGTTGACGTGTGCGCAATTTTAATGAGCGGTGATGGCGACAGATGTGTAGGGAGTGAAAGCTTTGCCTAATTGTCCGAAGTGTGGTTCAGAGGTGGATGAGACAATGGTTTTCTGCCCAAGATGTGGCGCATCTCTGAGAGCGGAGTCCACGGTGGATTGGAGGGATGAACTGAGGGCCAGGCGTAGGGAATGGAGAGAGCGAAGAAGGGAACTGAGGGGCCAGAGGCGACAGGCTGAAAAAAGCGAGAGGAAAGAGAAATGGGAGAAAACCGAAAAGCATGAGTACACGTTCCTGGGGCCGCTGATCGGCGGATTAGTGCTCATAATATTCGGTGCTTTTCTCTACTTGTTAATAGCTGGAGGCTATGGCGCGCAGATGTTGACAGCGTTGTTCTTCGTATTCGTCGGCGTGACAATCATAGCTGCAGCCGTGTACGGCGTCATTATGGCGGGGAGAAGACATCCTAGACCCTAGAAACGCATGATTCAAACTGCTGAGTCTAATAGTGAAAGTCATAGTTGAGAACGAACATGTAAAGGCCAGTCGAGAGAATTTCAGAACGCGAAGAACGGATGCATGGTCTTGGTGCGGAACATCCAAAATGAGCGCGCTATAAGCTGAATTCCAGGTTTCTGTTGAAAGAAAAGGCTTTTATTCAGGTTTCAAACAAACCTTGCGTTTGAGGCCTCGTGAAATGACTCTTGAATCAAGCAAGACTTTGGGAGGGATAGGGGCAATATTGATGGTGATTGGCCCGCTTGCAAGTGTCTACACTGGCGTAATAGGTCTGGTCGGCCTGATACTTGTGTTAGTAGCCTTCAACGGCTTGGCAGACTACTACAAGGAGCGGCGCATTTTCAACAACGTGATTTTTGGGGTCATCGCAGCCATAATAGGAGGAGTGATTGCCGTGGCAGTGGTTGTGACTGCGGCCATCGACATGTTGCCGGTCTTGGGCATTCACATTTCTAATTGGACTGACTGGACTGCCCTTCAGAACTTCAACTGGCAAGGTTTCACAAATTGGAGCGCACTGGCGCCTTACGTGGCGGCTATAGTGGGGGCGTTGGTTGTTCTTTTCGTATTCATCGTTGTCGCAGCCATTTTCCTGAGAAGATCGCTCAACACTGTTTCCGAGAAGTCTGGTACCCACTTGTTTGCTACAACTGGACTGCTGGTACTCATTGGTGCTGTCCTAACCGTCATAGTCATAGGTTTTGTTCTATTGTGGGTCGCATGATACTGCTGGCCGTAGCGTTCTTTGAAATCAAAACAGAGCCAACTCAGGCACAGACAAAGACCTCCTCTTTGTAGCGCGCTGACTTGTCCCTAAATCCGGTTCCTGAGTGCATCAAAATGAGTTGAGTACGTCCCTATTGAAGTGGTCTACCGAGAGAAAGGTGCGGATCACGGCGGAAAAACGAGAGCTTCCCGCAAAGCGCGGTTTCGAAAAGCTCAAAAGCTTCGCGACTCAATGACAGCTGAGGAGAATTACTTGGAGGTTCTAGTTGTATATGATACGAGTTCTAGGGCTTGGGGGGCTGCCGCTGCACCAAGAAACACTGAGAAAGTCGCTAAGGCGATGAGTGAGGTTCTCAAAGAAAGAGGGTTTGATGTTGACTGTCTGTATGTTAAGGATGTTGACCCAGCAGGTGTAAAGAATTATGATTGTCTATTAGCTGGGTCGCCCACCCAGTGGCGGAAGGCAACCGGGCCTATTATGCAATTTCTGGACAGATTTGGCAAAGACGAGTTTTCTGGAAAACTTGCCGCGGCATTTGACACTCAGCTACAGATGCCGCTCAGTGGAAACGCGGCAAAGGGGATAGAAAAGAAGCTCGAAAAACTCGGTTTCAAAATAGTCATGCCCTCTTTGGTTACCTACGTTCAAAGCAAGAAGGACGTCGAAGGCAAGAATGAAATGCAACTGAAAGAGGGAGAGCTAGAGAAAGCGAAGAAATACGCGGAAGACCTGGCAAACAAACTCCACCTATAAGGATTGCTGCACCCACCGCGTTAGCGCGCACCATTCGCCCGTTTGAACTTCAAGTAGGCAAAGCTTGCCATGCCTCCCACGACAGAGAGCAACAAGTCAATGTAACTAGTTCCCTTCGAGGCAAGTGCATCTTCCAAGTCGTTGACATAGCAGGTGTAATCACAGAACTTGTGAGGCATCTGAATGATTTTGCGCATTATCAGACACCTCTTCTACACAGGTTAAGGTTTCATCTGAGGCTTACCTTTTCTCCGGTGGCGATGTAGACTATTGATTCGCCGATGTAGGTTGCGTGGTCTGCTATTCTCTCCAGATATCTCACGACGAGAAGGTTGCAGACTAGGCATTTTGTTTTTGGAGGAGCTTTGGAAAGTAGGTCTAAATAGGCTGAGTATATGTCGTCCACTTCGTTCTCGGTTTTTGCGAGTGTTTTAGCCATGTCTGCGTCGTTGTCTCTCAGTGCATTTACACTCGTGTCAACCATTTGCAACGTTTTCTTAGTTATCCTGTCCATCAGCTCGCTAGATTGCGCGCGCGCACAGAGTGCGCCATCTGCACTTTCACCATTTGTCTACGTGAATCCTGTTCTGAAGTAATGCCGGTTTCTGCTTCACTTCGTAAGGCTTTGGGTAACCGATTGGAATGAGTGATGCTACCTCGTAGTCGCTTGGAACACCCAATATTCCTTTGAGTACTGATGTTTCGTGGGGTATGTAGGTTACGCCGTAGAGATCTTCAGCAGCCATAGCAAGCAGGATATTTTCGACGCAAGTCCACACTGAGGCGAAATTGTTCAACTCATAAAGCGTCTTGCACTCTTTGAGTGGTTTCCTCATTCTGAAACACACAACGAGCAATTCTGGCGAACTGAGTAGCATTCTCTTTTGGACAGACAAGGCTTTCAGATACATTTCTCTTTGCAAATCATCGGCAAAGTCTCTCACAGCCTCCTCCAACTTCTTGCTATCTGCCATGTCCTCGGCCTTTGCGCCTGCCTCAACCACTCTTACTCTCTGTTCAGGATTCCTGACAAGAATGAATTCCCATTCCCTGAGGTGATTGTGACTTGGCGCTTTCAAACCAGCCTCAAGAATTCGCTGCAGCTTGTCTGCCTCAACAGGCTTGGACTGGAATTCTCTCACGCTTCTTCTTCTATTAACGACTTCGTAGAAAGCCACGCTAAGACGCACCTTCTCATTCAGAGTTTTCACAGCATCACTTAAGCTCTTTCCCTGCGCGTGCATTTCAAGCGGTTTCTGACGAGTTATCTATTCCATAGAGTCTAAGGATGGATGGAAGATCATTGGCTGAGTGTAGGAAAGCCATGACTCTGAGCACGCGAGCAGCGTCTTGCACGGCCCTCACAGCCTTCATTAAAGAAATGGGAAGGTTGGACTTTCTCGCTGTGTGGTGCATATATTCATGTTTCACTTTTTGCCACCTCAAACGATCAGAGGAGCGGTCACTCGAGTTAGGTGTTCTGTGCAAATGTGACCAACCAGTGGCCAGTCTTTTCGCTAATGCGTAGGTGAAGATACCTCTCTTCAGGGTGGGCTATGAAGGTTTTGAGGGTGGACGTGATGAAAGTTGAGAGTTTTGTCGTCAAGAGTTCGACCCAGAAGATGAAGGAGCTGATGGGTGTTCGCTTAGATTCCTCGGTGCGCGCGGGTCGCGAAGCGGCTTTTTCTATATAGAATAAGTGGTCGTCGGTATATTATTTGGAAATCCTAGATATGTCTGATTTGCACTGTTTCTATACGAGGATTGGAAATGAAGAATATGTCTAGAAAGAAAAAGAGGCAAGCAGCGGTATCTGATGAGCCATGGTATATTATTCACATATAAATACAAAGCAAATTGTCATAGTGCAAGATGCCTAGGAAATGGTTAGGATGCAAAGAACAAGAAGGAAAGACAAATCACCAAATCGAAGACTGAGTCACAGACATTGTTCGGGTACAATTGATTGGCTTTTGGCCATCGACGCGGTCTAAAACAAATCGGTTTCTCTGCATTTTCCGTTTCTTGTTTTCCTTATTGAGCGTCGCCCAGCGCGCTATGCGACAGGATTTTGCTAATGGCATCGATTATGTCTTGAAAGTCTGTCATGTTTCTGCATGGTATCCCGTGGCTTCTGCACAGTTTCGCCAGTTTAGAACCTTTAATCACGAATGAATAGTCCGCATCTTTAACTGCTGCATAGTCCGCCGATCCATCTCCTACGTAGATTACTTTCATGCCTTGGCTCTGGTAATGTCTGACCATGTCGTGTTTCAAGTTGTCAGATGTTGTGTCAAGCAGTGGCGGAAAGGTGAACCTGATGCCGTTGGCGTTGAAGGTGGTCTTCGCAGCGTAGACCTTGACTAGGTCCATGCAATTGTTGAGTTTCAAAAAGTGCTCTATGACGAAATCAATTCCCGCACTGACTATCATAAGAGGAATATGTCTTTCCCTGCAATACTCTGCCAGCTTCTTGAAGTTCGGTCGAAAGATGACCACGTGCTTCAGTTCTTCCAGTATTTGTTTTTCTGATGTCATCACAAGAGAAAACTCTCTGTTCAAGCATTGTTCAAGCGAGATTTCATCGTCCTCGAACTGCCTGTCAAACAGCCGCCAGTCTCCTTGGGCATATTTGGCGAGCACCCACTCCGCCGTATCAACTGTCGTGATTGTTCCATCAAAGTCGCAAAGCACCGCAAGTTTCATGAGATTTGCCTGTCTCCTACTTCAACACAGATTAGTTCGGGTGACGTATACTTTTTCTTTTGGGGTTATGAGGTTTGCCTTGCCGATTGTCCGGTTCAAGCGAGCGCCTGCGCAATTCAATTCTCAACAACTGACAGTCTGCACGAGTCGACGGACAGAATTGTTTTTATGCTGGGTTCAAGAGTCAGGAAAAGTGTGTGTTGATTCGAATTGACGTTTTCTATCGGAAAACTCTCCAGTACTCTGAGACCTGTGTCGTGTGAGCAAGGCGCAAATGCGTCAGTGGCTCTGATTCTGAAGCTTGAAAGTGGAAGACCACATGTTCTCCTTGTGAGGCGAGTTCAAAACTCTAGAGATCCTTGGTCTGGGCAGATGGCGTTGCCCGGAGGAAAACGAGAACCGAAGGACAAGAACCTGAAAGAAACCGTGATCAGAGAAACGCTGGAAGAGACAAACATAAACCTACTTCAAAATTGCGAGTTCCTAGGAGTAATGCGTGTATTTCAATCGAAACCCCGACCTGAAATCAAGGTCCTCCCTTTCGCCATTCTCACAGAAAACGAACCATCGATAATATTGAACGAAAAAGAACTGGAAGAGTACCTCTGGATCCCTCTCGAAGAGCTTGTCAGAAACAGGACCACAGCAAAATTCAGCTTCGGAGAAGTTCCAGCTTTCATCGTGGGAGGCACCATCATCTGGGGACTCACATACAGAATCGTTGAAGGCCTCATACATTGCCTTGAAACTGAAACGCAACTCAGAAACAGCAATTAGTCCAAAACGCGCGCGAATCCTCTTGTCTGTTCTTTCAGGTTAGTGGTCACTTTTTCCCACAATACTATTTAACCGAGACCATAGCTGTTTTTGTCGGTGGAAGTAATTGTCAGAGTGTTCCATTGAAACGAATGAACTTACGATGCGGTATGGTAGCGTAGTTGCTGTTGATCACGTTTCCTTCAGTGTTCGAAAGGGGGAGGTTTTCGGCTTTCTGGGCCCGAATGGCGCTGGTAAGACAACGACCATAAAGATGTTGACCACCCTCTTGCGACCGACGAGTGGCAAGGCCACCGTTCTCGGACTTGACGTTGTTTCTGAAGGAGGCAAGATTAGGCCTAGGATAGGCGTTGTGCAACAGGATCCGAGCTACGAGCACGCTTTGAGCGTGGAGGGGAATCTTGACTTGTATGGAGTTTTATGGAATGTGCCGAAGGTGGAGAGAAAGAAAAGGATCGAGCTTCTTCTGGACAAGTTTGGCCTGAAGGAGGCTAGGAAGACAGCTCCGCCTGAACTCTCGATTGGGCAGAGGAGACGTCTGCAAGTCGCAAGAGAGTTCATGCACGATTGCGAGGTCATGTTTCTTGACGAACCCACTACTGGCTTGGACCCGCAGGCTAGAAGAGTGACGTTAGATTTCGTGCGCGAGAAGGTGAGAAACGGTGTGACCGTCTTCTTCACTACACACATAATGGAAGAGGCGGAGTACATCTGTGACAGAATAGCCATAATTAACCACGGACAAATCCTGGCCTTGGACACGATAAAGAACATCAAACAGAAGTTCGGAGGAGTAAGCGTGATTCATCTACGTTTCGCTGAGGACAACAGCGACGTAGACCGTAAGCTGCAGGGTTTGCTCGGCGTTCAGAAAATAGTCCGTTCGCAACAGAAGGACGAGTCGTTGAGGGTGTTTGCGGAGGATGCAAACGCAGTGTTGCCCAGAATAATCGATGTGACGACGACTCTCGGAGTGCATATAACGGAACTTAGGATAGAGGAGCCATCGTTGGATGACGTTTTCATTCAGATGGTGAACTCGAAAGGGAGGAATCGCAATGAATAGTTTTCTTAGGCTTTTGTACAGGGATTTGAAGGCCAGCCTCTGGTCAACCAAATCGATGATCGCGGTCCAGCTTGTAACCCCTCTGTTCTATATCTTCGTCGCCGGTTTCGGTTACGCATCTGTCATTCCGACAATGAGCGTCGGCAACAGGGAGGTCAGCTACGTGCTTTTTCTTGCGCCGGGCGTAGTGGTCATGCAGATAATGTTTGCTGCTTCTATGGCAGGGGCGATGCTTTGGCTTGACAAGAGGTTGGCCATGTTCGCACAGATAGTCGTGGGGCCGTTCAGCAGGTGGCAGTACATACTTAGCAAGTTGGTTTCGATTATGCTTCAGGGAATGCTAAACGCGTTTCTGGTTTTTCTCATCGCCTCTCCCCTGCTTGTGGGGTTAAGCGTTTCCATCGAGGGCGTTCTATACATTGCCGCTTCACTGGTGTTGGGGTCTCTCTTTTTTGGTTCCCTGACGCTGGCCATTTCCGTGTTCATAAAATCCAACGAGGCATTCAATGCCACTCTAAACGTTTTGTTCACTCCCTTGATGTTTCTGAGTTCAGTCTACTACCCTCTGGAAAAAGCGCCCATAATCATTCAAGCTATATCATTGGCCAATCCCCTGACCTATGCTGCGGACATGCTCAGAGCCGGGCTATTGCAGGTGTACGTGCCGCTTTTGCCTATCGAGATAGCAGCGCTTATAGCAGAAAGTCTCTTCGCCTTCGCAATTGCAACAGCCGCGTTCAGACGAGTCAAGCCTTAGTGATCAATTCCAGCGAATGCTCGAGTGGCTTTATTTTTTCACTATCCTAGTGTGGCGGGCGCTTTCGATGTTGTTGGAAAGACGTCTTTTCTCCAGGTCTCCGCCACTTTCTTGCAAACAAATCCATCCGCGAAACCTTGAAGAACTAAAACGACTAGAATGGTTGCAATGCCCGGAAAAGCGAAGTTCGCTAAGGAGAAAGGAATGTCCACAATCCAAAGTGCAACGAACAATGCGATTCCTTGGAGCATGATGCTCCAGAAAGAGGTTTCCACTCGAAACCAAAATCGTGCCGTTATTACGCTATTGACAATTCCAATCATCAGAACCAACAGTACGACCATCGCAAATCCCATTATCACGACCAAGAATGGCGGCGGTCCAGTTACGAACGCGGGAGTGTGAGAGGCGAAATCCATCGATGCGCAGGTCAAGATAGAAACAAGCAAGGAAAAACCGATCCCCTGACAGAAGTATTTTGCTAGGCGCCTCCAGGTCCTAGCCGGGCTATCCTTTGGCCCCACTTCATCTATCTCAGCCTTGATCTTTCCCTCAGAAGGGCTGTGCAACTCGCGGATTAAGGAGCCATCGGTGATTTGCTGTCTTTCCCAAGCCCTCTCGCGTTGAACTGAGTATACTCTATAATAATGGTATTCCACGGCAAATCCCTATGTTTTGCTCTCTTATTAGATTTTCCAGATGCAAGTTTACTTCCACTCTGTCAGTGTCTCTTCTCTCTGAAACGTTGCCTTTCTCACGAAGAACAAAGTGATGTCCGCGACGACCAATATGCCTGATAATACCAGGGTGAGCAAGCTTGTTGAAATAAACTCTCCCGATGCCGCCAAGAACACAGAAAGTAGTAGAGGGAGTACGACAAGTCCTCCGAGTTGTTGCGCCGCCCTCACATCATTAACTCTCGAGGATATGATTACGTTGGCCTCGACGCTCAGGATGCACGCCAGAGGCGTTATGATTGCCACTATCATTGCCCAGTTCCAGTTCGGAAGAAGGAGAACTCCGAGGCGCGCGCTGTGGTTGCTTTGCTGGCATCTCTGATTTCGACAAGGACTGCGCAGGACGTTGCGGAATTAAGGTGAGCGATCGCAGGTCGTTCTATTTCAAGGGTGTGGGGGAAGAGAACCCCGGGGCTTGCCCCGGGCGGTGAATTCCCCCACTTAAGCCTTTATACTGAGCGTGTGTTACGAAAATGTGGAGATAACCTTGGAGATGGAGG
>Ga0187866_1000981_pt1 | contig 29376 bp, 45 predicted proteins | sample June2016WEW_11_1_3_FD_133013 | JGI IMG/M metagenome (GOLD analysis project Ga0187866, IMG submission 133013) | Peatland microbial communities from SPRUCE experiment site at the Marcell Experimental Forest, Minnesota, USA - June2016WEW_11_150 | ecosystem: Environmental > Terrestrial > Soil >...
ATAAAAATAGGATAAAAGATCTATACGAGCATTATTGGAAAGATAATTAATAAATTTTTCAAGGCAGAACACGATGAGGACACCAGATTATTCTTTGCTAAGTAATACTCCCGATCAGAGAAGGGTTCTGTTAACTCTGCGGGACATTAAAAAGGGTGTTAACCCTCGGGACTTTCCCCTCATATTTTGACCCCACATCCGTTAAGATTCTCTTGTCTTTCAATCTCTTTTAATCTTTGATACAGGTGGGGATGAGATATTGGAAGTTTCTTTTCCCACGATAGGTATGCAGTACATGGAAGACATCCCGACCGTTTATACAGGCCGTTCCACTTAACATAAATTTGATTGACGGGGAGATTATTCTCTATGAAATAGTTTGAAACATCCTCCGGTTTCCATTCAGCAATAGGATGGTAGACCCATTCGTTAGTTGTCTTTTTGTAATACCGCTGAGAACAGAAAGATACCTCATCTCTTTCTCCGCCCCCAGAATCATACCGTGAGAGGGTCATAAACCGTTGGTGAGATTCTGTTTTCATCAGGCCGGTGAAGTAAGCATTAATCCCAAGTTTCAATTTAAGTTTGTCAAGGGGATCTTCTTTCAGGATTTTACAGCATTTTGGGGTTCTGGCTTTACTATCAGAATTTCGTACCTTTGGGAGCCCGTATTCTTTTACGCATTGCCAGAATGTTTTTTCTGGATACGCGGTGTGAAGATTGAGATCCCACAATTTTGAAACATTACGGACATATGCCCAAGTCTCTCCATCCATACATCCGGTGTTGGCAAAGAGGATCGGGATATCCGGTTTGATTTGGATTGCCATGTGGACAACAACAGTACTGTCTCTTCCCCCCGACCACGTTATCCCGATACGTTTACCGTGTTTTTTGATAGCCTGACCGATCAAATCTGCGGCTTCAAAATGTGCCATTTACTCACCTTGTAAGTTGGGTAATTTTTCTGGGAAATTCTCATCGTTGCATCTCATTGTTTTCAAGGAGCATATGCAATGCTGGATCATATCCACTTGATCGGGTAATGTAAGATCCCGGCATTTGTTTCTCACTGCTATGGGACACCGAGAACACATATAACCCCTCATAAAGAAGAAGAGCTCCGTTCCCTTTTGTTCTGATATACGTGGTATCATTTAAACATCCCCATTTTTTCTTTCAAAGTCTTGACATTTCCCAGATGGTGCGTGTCTTCCAGCGCTGCAATTTCTATGGCCGGTCAGGATGTGAATCCTCAATGTATGGCCGTTCTTACAGGTGGCACACTGGTTCTTTTCTTGTGATGTTTCGGAATCCATACTATACCCCTGCCTTATCAAGGATCTTTCCGTATGCTTTCCTAAGCTCTTCGGAGACATTGGTTTTGCGAGTTAGCTTCTTTCCGCGATTGTAATCTTCTTCTGTTACAGCAAAACTTACTTTCCACTGTTTTGTCATGGTTAAGTTATAGGTTATATCAGCATTTATAGTTATCCCCTTTGCAGTTATCAGATAGGTATATATCTGATAATAACCTATAATGTATAGGTGAAATGCGATGGAACCAATCGACAAGAATCATGTTTATGGACAGGTCAAATTATCCGTATTCTCGGATCAACCAGAAGTAATTTACGAGCCATTAAAAACCACGCGAGAGGAACGCGGAAGGATGATCGCAGAACATATCGGGAATATCCGTAGAACCGACGATAACCATTACGAAGTCAAGGCCCAATCGACCGACGGATTTTACAATATCGATAAGACGGAAATAGGATGGATTTGTTCATGCCCCGATTATCGGAAGCGCGGCGTTAAATGCAAACACATCCACGCAGTTGAAATCAGTTTTCACCTCCGGGAACAAATCAAGAAAGTTAGGATAGAACCGGTCACCGAAACAACCTGCCAATACTGTCATTCAAAGAATGTCGTTAAGCGTGGAGTCCGGCACAACAAATGTGGGGATCTCCAAAGGTACTTCTGTTCCGATTGCTCGAAGCGTTTCACCATCAACACCGGATTTGAGGGAATGAAAAGCACACCCGAAGTTATAACGACCGCAATGCAACTTTACTTTTCCGGAGAATCGCTTCGGAATACTGCAAAGTCATTAAGAATCAAAGGCGTGAAAGTCTCTCATGTTTCGGTCTATAAGTGGATCGCAAAATATACAGAATTGATGAAAGATTACATCGACAAGATAACCCCTAACGTTGGCGACACGTGGAGAGCAGATGAAGTGTGGATCAAGGTTCGCGGGAACATGAAGTATCTCTTCGCTCTCATGGATGATGAAACCCGATACTGGATAGCGCAGGAAGTGGCGGCAACCAAAGAAGGCCACGATGCACGGGGATTATTCCATGAGGCAAAAGTTGTGGCCGATAAGAGGCCCGGTGTAATTATCACCGATGGGCTCGGGAGCTACCGCGAAGCACACAATAAGGAATTTTTCACGTTGAAGAATCCACGGACCCGCCACATCAACACGATCAAATTAACCGGCGATATGAACAACAATAAGATGGAACGGATGAATGGAGAGATCCGAGACCGCGAAAAGGTAATGAGGGGATTAAAGAAAGTCAATACTCCGATCCTTCAAGGGATGCAGATATTCCACAACTACGTCCGGCCACACGAAGCCCTGCACGGGTTAACACCCGCCGATGCTTGCGGGATTGAAGTTGTTGGTGATAACAAGTGGCTGACTCTGATCCAGAATGCCAGCCAAAAAGTCCCGATAGTTAACAGCGGGTTTTAAGACCCGTCAAGTTAACAGAACCTGAATCAAAAGCTATTAAATATAGGAAAAGCATATAACCAACCTATGAAGAGAAGTCTTAATATTCTTCTTCTCATTATTCTCCTTGTTTCACTCATTGTCCCTGCCATGGCATTGACCGGGAATGAAACGATAATTACCTTTGACAACCTCCATGCAGTAACCGATAGTGATCTGGAGATTCATGGGTTGAATGCAACCACGGGCCAATACGAGCTCATGGGGATCTGGAACACTTCATCACCAGATATCACCTTCACACCTGGGACTTATACGATTCTCGTTAAGACCCATGCAGTTTCAACGTTTACCGATCTGCCAACTTTCGCTCACAATGTTCTCAATTACTTTGAGACGAATGCCACGGTATTCGCCGTTATGCTTGCATTGATTGGGGCATTTATAGTGATTACCAGGAGGAGATGAGAATGAGACTGAGATTTATTCTCCTAGGGATCATCCTTGCCTGTGTTATCATCTCTCTTCCGGTAAATGCAGAGCATTTCACCTATATATTGGGAGCTAACACCGTAACTTATGATACAACTGGACCTACAACTTTTTATATTCCTAATGCATCCACTGTTGGAATTGAAAACTACACCGAAATAATATACGATTCGCGGTCATCTGGTTATGCGAACCCGGTTAAATGGGATCTCGCAACATTAGGAACAACCTTTGATCAATATATAACCCTCGATGGAAGATATACGACTGGCACAAAGAACTATACCCTTCATGTTCAAGGAGTTCTGCTCAATGAAAACTCGTGCTTAGGAGATTGGTGCTATGGGAATACAACAATAAGGATCTCAAACATACAGCACAATTCCTCTGCGGTTACTGACAGAGATATGTTTCTTGTTGGTGAAACCTCAGATCCAGCTGTTTTAAATTTATATAATAGTATAAAAACATACGAATCTTATGGATGGTCTGCCCCAACCAATGAGACTTGGATCGGTGCGTTGATTGGTGCCCAGGGTGGTTATTATCCGGGTACATATGATGTTTATTTGAATGAGACTGCCCCAACGCCACCACCACCAGTAACCACTTCATGCAATCTCACGGCCATTGCTCAGAATACCGCCAATGGAAATGCCGTCGCAGGATCAACTTTTCATATTTATGATATAACAAAAGGAACGAGTGAAGATTTTTATCTTCCTTTTGGAGTTGGGTTGGTAAGTATTCCGTATATGTATGATTATTATTTCTATAATGCAACAGCTCAGGGATATACTGGTTATATGAGCTGGCCAGGAGTTGATCAAAAAGCTCAAATTCCATATCCACCAAATACTTGTGCAGGCATAACTCTTAGCGCACTATTAACTGGCCCACCCCAATCAGTAACGAATGGAACACTTGATTTCTGGATACATGATACCAGTACATTTCCACTTGCGATTGTTGGAGCAATAGTTACTGTATCAAATACATCGCTTAACTTTGGTCAGACCATTACTACTAATAATGCTGGTGCAGCACAATTCAATCTCCTCATTCTGAACCAGTCTTACGAATATATGATATCAAAGACAGGATATTATTCAGTGGAATCTAACGTAACAATGAATCAGGCAAGTGTTTATATCAGCGTTCCATTAACCCAAGGAATTCAGCCAACAGCCACGATAACACCGGGTCCAACAACAACACAGATATGCCCTGTTGGGGACATCGCATGCAAAATAGGCAACTCGCTCCAAGTAATTGGAAACCTAATTGATTGGATTGTCAATATTGTATCGGTGACCATGATGCTAACATTGATCTTCATGTTTATTTTCGTGGCATCTGGAGGATTGTTAGCAAAGTGGGGATGGAGACGCGGTGGAGGCGGAGGGGGATTAATTCCAAGTATCAAATGGAGATAACATGAAAATAAGCAACCTATTCATTTTGCTTCTTTTAATAGCTCTACTGCTCATCATACCTGGGAGTGCATTAACACAATCGGCCCAAAATGTTACCCCATTCTGGTTCGGGCGATTGGATAATCCACTCGACAGAAATAGTACATCTATAGATAGCAATACAATGAGCTGGGACGGAACCTCACAAAGAAGAGGATTATACGCATTAGATATACACGATATACGTTTAAACCAGCCGGTTAATGGGATATTATTAGCTGGTAGCCAAACCATCCCCTTCTCAATAAATTACGGATATGGAAGTTTACCAGGATTAACTATTGTTAACATGTCAGTTGGGGATTACGTCTCCAATGTAACAAGCTTCGATCCTATACCGTACTTTGGGTTAGGAGTAGTCACAATAGAATATGGTAAAGACAATGATAACGGAGATGTGGGGGTTCTCATGTACACTGGAGTTATTGGGATCTCCCAAATCTGCTTTTACCCAGACAATGATATAAAGAACAATCCAATTTATTCAGTCATTGCAACAAATCAAAACCCATCTGGATATTACGGGCTCGATTCATACGACATTAGTAAACTAGAGAATCATATGAACGAGATCCTAAATCCAAACCTAGGGGCCGTTCCATCGTTTACTACCTTCTTCGATATATTTAACAAGATTCTTCCTTATCTAGTTAACGTTTGCAATACTATAACTGCATTCTCTGTTATCTTTATTACTAATGCTCCATGGTTAGTTATTGCAATTGAAATGGTTGCGTCATTAGAGGCGTTCTTTTACTCAGATGGGAATGTCTTTAATGCACTAAAACGATGGTGGAGAACACAAACAAAGATTGTGGACTTCTTTGCATATATCCCAACCTTTATAGAGAGGCATTATCAGATTGTGGCAGTGGCGGCGGCAGTTGTTATAATAAGTAACCTAGTAACCTGGATAACAACAGCAGGAGGGATAATGCAAATCCACCTGATACCATAAATCTTTAAATACTATGATAACAGATTCAAAGGTTAGAGGTATATAAATGGGTCTGCTCACAGGAATACGGAAACGGCTTTTCATCCCTGGTGAAGAGATTTCTCTTCTCGGTTTCGATTTCAATGCACATGTTTTCAGAAGATTTGATGGATGGATGAAGTACTCCAATGGCCTCTTTAAGAATCGGATGAAAGAAGAAGGAGTTGATGGGAGAACTTCACAGCCATTCAGATTAATGAAAAACATCCATTTTGATCTTGGTTGGTTAACTCTTGAAGATATTGAAAAGGATGGATCTTATCTCATTAGAGTAAACCCTAAGTATGCCCCCATTCTTGATACTGGTGAAAAACCTGAAGGACTTGGTTTCTTAGTTGACTTTCAGGCAGCAACAGGGGTGTATTTCGATACAAAAGGAAATCCAGAACATCAAATGAGCACCGCGGCGATTACAATATCTATTCCAACGCAACCCGAGAAGGGGGCAAATCCAGCTCCTAAATCCGATGCTACACCGCCTGTAAAGGAAGGTGCCTGAATGGATGCTATCACTCTTATCGAATATCTCTTTGCGGTAGGCGTGGCATTCTTCATTATACGCGCCGTTTACAAGAAGTTAACGTCTGGTACATTATCACCGGTACATCTTAAAGTGGAGTTGAAGGGACAGATTGCAGCTGTACGGGATCCTGTTCTTCTCCATTATCGCACGAACCCGGAAGTCTATGGAGTCTCTGATGATGTTGCTTTATCGGCATCGATCCTGAGGACCAGGGTACAGATCTGGAAGACCATTATCATCTGTGGGATTGTCGGGCTCTTCTGTTTCCTGGTTGGAACTGGGGTGAAGTGAAATGCCCCGCATTAACTGGACTGCGCTGCTGTTTGCCTGTGCGCTAGGAATATTCTTCTTTGTATTAATTGTCTCTTCTATCATGGCGATCCAAGAAGCACCAGCATCTATACCAACAACAGAGACACCGGTTCCGGTTCAGATCCCCCCCCCAACAATAACTACAATTCCAACAACTTCTGCGCCGATGATTGTTCCAACGCCCCCCCCAACAATAAATCCTGAGATTGCATTCCGCGTATCGGGTGGATATAATATGCAGGAATGGTATAACATTTCACGAGCAACAAAGAATCAGGGTACGATATCTCTCCATACCACTGTTTACCGTTATCAGTTCAGAGGCAGCTATTCCCACCTTGAGAACTGGACTGAGTCATATGTTCAAATAATACCAGATTCAGGTAACAGATTCCTCTTTATCTTTACCGATACGTGGTCAGACACGGACGGCACTCCGATTAACAGTCTTGACTACTCAGATTTCACTATACAATACAACGGGCAGATCATCTCTCCCATCTTTGACCCATATCTCATCAGGGAGATCAGTCAGTACTCGACAACACCGTATGGATACGTCTGGGCCGAGGATTACGTAATGAAAGAGAAAACTCTTCAGCACTTTGGCAAGCTGACTCCCGGTGAATCAAATGCCTGGGATGGGTATCTCATCTTCCAGATCCCTGCTACCGCGCGACCTGAAGACCTGAAGATCCTCTACAATATTGGGAACCTAGGCCATGCGTGGTTCCGGTTCACTGGAGGAGACAGATTCTCTTTGAATTGATGAGGGATAAAAATGGTAAGAGAGAATCATAGGATAGATGGAAAGTGGGGGAGATGGGCAAAGGAATCTAGGCATGTGTGTTGTAATTGCGGGCTTGAACACGATGTAGATATGAAAGTTGATCGTGCTGGCAATATATGGATGAAATGGACGAGTTTAGGAGACAAAAAATAATGCCAGAACCATCAGAAGTCCCTGCCGATATCCAGAAGATTATAGACGTCTTGAAAGTCAAACCAGAGGATATCGCTAATCTGGATCCTAATCTCCAACAGCTTCGCCGGGCGGATCTCCTTGTCAAGACTCCCCTATCAGATCCCCTCACATCTGTTACCGAAGGGGAAGCCTATGATATCGCCAAGATTGCAATCCTGGGGGAGATCTTCACCCTCCGGCTTCCGGCAAAGTTGCCCGATGGGACGCTTCGTTTCGGTGCCAAGCCGGGAGATGATTACGTGACCTATGGCGGGCTTCCAGCGACTATGACTGGGATAAGCAGGCTGATTAATATCCTCCCCGCCATTGATGGAAAACGAGCCGGTCAATTTGTTGATGCAATCAAACCAGCTCAGCCGAATATCCCGGTAGAGATGCCCCGTGAAGAGAAGGAGGGGGTTATGGAATGGATCAGGGGTAAGATCTTTGGCAGGAGCAAAGCCGAGCAGAACCGATACCAGGGGGAGAGATGACAGCGTGCCCCTTTAATGGATTCAAGCCTTGCATAGGTGATAAATGCGAGCTCTGGTATAAATGGAGCCTGACCTCGCCTCGATACTCTGTACCGGAAGGATGCTCATTTAAAGTTGTCGCGGGATCCTTATTCACAATCATGCAAGCTGGTGAGAGATAAATGTCATATCGTTAGGAGTGGAACCTCAAATGAAGAAGATCTACATCGGTGGTTGCCTCATATTTGCCGGGATTGCTATCACAATTATATCCCTTTTTATTGTTTATTTCATTGCTTTAAGTGCAGGATATAACTTCCTTTCCAATCCAAAAGTAACAATAGAAAGCGCAGCGGAGATAATGAATTGGGCTGACTCTAATGGTATTTATGGTTCTCTTCTAGGCATCACGTTATATATTGGAAGATTTGAACTTCCATGTATCGTAATTGGAGGCAGTCTCATACTCATAGGATTTAATGAAGGTGAACGTCCTAATGCCTGATAATAATATTAAGTGGCAGATTGGATACACTCTCCAAGTATGGACCTATGCTGCCGGTAAGACATTGAAGTATCGCCTCAATGTTCTTGCGGAGCGGGTAAACCAGGTATGTGCGGTTCTTACCGATATGAAGAAACAGACAAAACAAATCAAAGAAGACATCTTTATATTGAACCTGATGGTTGATCTCCTTTATTCATCACATTTCCCCGCACTTGAAACAAATCCATATATCCCTCATATGAGAGCGAATTTCGAGAAGGGACTAAACCATCTCGATAGGAAACTATGGCAGGTCGTGAACCGTGAGAACCTTGCGTCAAGCTCGATGATGCAGGAAGCCATGACCGGACTCGGAAAGGAAAAGCGGAATCTATCGAAAAAGAGCGGGGGAGATGCACCATGAAAGAATCACAACTAAGACAGTTGATGTTATTCCTCGGGATCACTAAAGAGGAGATCCCAAATGTTTCACGGGTTGTCGTCTCGTTAACTGATGGATCCTGGATCGAGTTTACCGAGGCTCAGGTAATGAAATTGACAATGCGCGGGAGACCAATGTTTCAGATCCGAGGTGAACCAAAGCGCGTTATCGACTTCCCGGCATTATTCGGAACGCTGTTCCCTGAGGGGTGCAAGTACCTATGAAGATTCATTGGAATGTTATTGGAGAGATGCTTATCGGAATCACAATCGCACTCGTGATCCTCGGTACTACTTTAATGTTTTACATTATTTATCCACTACTTGGAGTCGGGTTCTTCTTTGTTCTTGGATGTGCCCTTGTTTACATTTCGTGGTCAAAGAGAGGAGGAGTACCATCATGACCGGCTGGGTAATGACTGAGGATCAGTTCAATACCGTGATCTGGATTGCAGGAACTATCTTCACTGGTGTTGGATGGTTCGCACATTGGACTTGGGAAAGATACATTAGATCGTACTGGTACGCTTACCTTGATGAGAAGTTCCCAAAGAAGGTTAGGGAAGGATGAATCATACCACCCACCTGATAAGCGTGGCGTACAGGTGCCTTGGCAGAGGTCTATAACATGGCGGAAACCCGGGACTGGGATCCAAAGATAATCTCTGACTTTTTTGAGGTGGAAGGACGACACCTGGGAATCTTCGGGCATTCTGGTGTAGGCAAGACCCAATCCGCTTTCTGGTTGATCGCTGAATTTGTCAAGAGAAAGAAGGAGTGTATTGTCTGGTTCGATACCGGGAAGAGCTCGGACCTTCTCCGGCTCATTGACTTTGCAGATCTGAAATGTCTTATCCCAAAACGCAGGGATATCCATATCACATGGAAAGACAAGCGATATGAAGGACACTTGGAGAAGTATTATTATAATACTCCAAGAGATGCCTTTGCTAATCTTGACTCAAATAAAATCAATATCATCATGCTCAGGCCGTTTATTATCAATAGCCTTTCCTGCTCGGTCGCTACCAAAGAGTTTTTTGAGACCCTTATAGAAATGGCGAGTGATTACGAGCTGCCGATACGCATGGCTCTCTTTTTGGATGAGATTCAGTTCATTGCCCCGAGTGACGGCTATGAGTTCTCCCGCGAACAAAAACAGGTGGTCACGACATTGGGTCACAACATCGACCAGCTCCGTTCTTGGGGGGTTCGTATCGTATGTCTAGGACAGGACTGGGGTAAGGTACACCGAGGTGTAAGGAACCAACTTAAATGTCTAATTATCAGACAGGGAACCTTCTTTTATTCCGATGCTCCACGCCTTGCTAGTTTTAACTGGAAATGGGAAATTCTAAGTCCTGAGGAATTTGTCTTTGTATATAGCGACCGGTGGTTTACAGATTCGATAAGAGTACAGTTCTATGGCGATGGAAAAGATATTGGGACAATAAGATATATCAGGCCAAAGAAAGATGATTCTTCATGCCCTGTAAAACCCATAGAGGAAAAAGAGGCGGTCGCTACAAAATGAAAAGGAAGAAAGGTGGTGGAACACGGAGAGTCTATACTAAGAAGTGATCGCCGTCATCTCTTCACGAGTAAGATAGCACTTCCCACCATACCATGTGTTGATCAGCTTGGTGAAGTATTGCTCCAATTGAGCACGGTTCTTTTTGCCGTTTGTCTTTCCATGGCATGATTTACAGAGGGGGATAAAGAGGGGAGTCGATCCATCGCAACAGGTTTCTTTGTTGTAATGAACGTGATGAACCCCGAGCTTCGATCCGTTCTGAGGAGTGCCACACTGCAGGCAGGTATAATTGAAGAAGGCCCGAACGCGTTCACGAAATTCGTTATTGAATTTTGGACAGTATGGTTCAAATGAGATACCTCCTGCCCAGCAAGGATTATTCTCCCCCTTATACAAGATTGGGTTCCATTGTTTGTTTCTCTCGGCCATCCATGGCTTTGGTTTGCCTTTCTTGGATTCGCTGATCTTCTTTCGGGTCTCTTCTGAGCAGGAGTGCCCAGTTAATGCAATGCTAACCTTTCTCCTAGTTTCGGGTGAGAGGGGCTTCCCTCGAGCCCATGGATGGAGTCTTCCCTTTAATGCAACGCTTATCTTTTCTCTAACCTCTGGGCGCTTTGCAGCGTTCTTTTCCCCTACCATCCATAATCTAGGCATTATTTATTCTCATCTCTTCTTCCTTGTGGTATCTTCTATTAGTTGATCAAGCCATGTATCTTCTTCTTTAGTATCTTGAGTGCGCGGTTTCTCTAATCTTGGTAGATAGACCTCTAATGCCGCCACAATAGTATCAGTAAAGAAGCCATGAGATCTCTTGATTCCTCCTATTTCAAGCAATCTATTATAGAGTGGTAGTGGTATCTCAAGATCCATCCTCCGACGGTCAGAGTTTGCTGTGCTGCTCATCCAAATAGTAATCAGCTCGAACGATATATATATTCTCTGTGTATTTACACACTTCTCTTATTCTCTACTCACTACAGCACCGATACCTACTGATATACTAGAGAAGTTGATAAGGTCTCTCACCACCATTCCAAGCCATAACACTAGGCAAAACGCTGAACTGCCAACGCAGAAGCCTTTAAATACCAATCTGGATAACGTGCAACTGTGGATGGTGGATCCGAGCAGACCCAGCCACCACACAAGGAGAGTGAAAGAAAAACCATGACTACCGTAATTGACCCCAGTGTCATCGACTTTGCGAACCTGAGCGCACTGATTGGTAATATCGCCGGCATCTAGAGTCAGATGGGTTCCGTTAAACTCGGCGCCTCTCTGGTCGTGCAATCCCCGGTATTATCACATTGGTGATTTCGATCATCCCGCTGTACATCGTGCAGGGGCTCATCTACCTGATCCTCGGGATCTTCGGTGGACTCGTCGCATCATTCGCCCACATGTGGGGCAAGTAAGGCAGGCGCACCATGAACGCGCGAGCTGCGACCCTGGCAGGATTGCTCATTGTAGCCCTTGCCATTATGCCCGCGCTGGCTGCCGCACCAGTGGCAAACTTCAACGGTACTCCATCAAGCGGGTGTTCCCCGCTTACCGTTGCATTTGTTGATCTGTCAACCAATGGACCGTTCAACAATCAGAACTGGACCTTTGGTGATGGGGGAACGTCCACCGGATTGAACGTCTCGCATACATACACTGTTTCGTTAGGGAGCAGCACGAGTGAGTACACTGTTATTCACTATGTAAACGAGACGGCCGGTGGCGGTGCAGACTTCGAGACAAAGACCAATTACATCACCGTAACAACTGCCTGCCATACCCCAATTAACCCGAATGTAGTGGACTTCGGCAACATCAGCAAGCTCATCGGGAATATCGGGGGAGTCTTCCCAGGCATTATTGTTCTCGTTGTGAACATCGTTCCCCTGTATATCGTACAGGGGTTACTGTGGTTGATCATCGGTCTCTTTGGAGCAATTTCCGTTATGTTTGCCGGTATGTGGAGAGGATGAAATGGCGCGTAGGAAGCATCACAGGAAAGCGCATCGCGGGGGATCTAAGAGCCACCCATACAAGATGGGTAAGCATCCCTACCGCTAATCTCAACCTTTTTTCACAGAAAGTATATATTATACTTCTTCCTATCACTCATCAACCCCAGGTGTGCTCCTACCGAGCAGAATCCCCTGGAGCAATCGGGGCGCTCGGCCTGGGGTCAGTCAGCCATCGGTGTTCCTCAACTATGTGCATCAAGATCTCTCAAGAACGCGGGCGAATCAGGCCATGACCACGGCCTGACCCAAAGAAGCCCGCCTCTTTTAGTATACTCCGAAATCATTAAGTATACTCGCGTATATTCTTATATATGCCAGTTAGAACAACCAAGCTTCCGGATGAGCTCGATCTCAAAGTTCTTGAGTATGGTCGGAAGCATGGCATAATGAGGAGAACCCTCCAGGGAACACCGGATAAGAAGGATATCCCGAATGTAGACCTGACTATCCGAACGATTCTTGAACGGTTCTTCAAGCTTGAACAGATGGAGGCACATGAATGACTACACTCAGAGAATGCGCAAAGGATGAGGCATCTTATCGACTCATAACTGATTATCTAGCCCTCGGAGTTGGCCTTGCGTTTATCATCGGAGTTGTCATCGGCGCTTTGCTTATGGTGAGTCTATGACCGAAGTAGATCAGATCGTATCGGTTGCACTTGCACCGAAAATTGACCGCGCCGCATTTATCGACAGGCTGGCCAAGGATGCAGAATTCGTCCGATCATTTCTGGCAATGCAGGGAAATGAATATCTTTCCCGGGTTCCGGTTATCATCTCCGAGATCCAGATGGAAAAGGATGCACGCCAAGGGGCAATTGCATGAACCGCTATCTTCCAATTCTTCTCGGTATCGCTGCCACTGCGCTCCTCATGAGCTGCGGGTGCCTCGGGCATTATCTCGGGCATGATTGCGATGCCACGATCAATGTAGTGGTAACGAGTGACAGCCACTACATTACACCGGTATCAGACGGGAATATGTTCTCCTATAATGTCACGAAGGTCAGGATTGATGATGTCTGCGACCGCCACGGATGCCACGAAGTTCAAACAGTAACCGACCGGCAGATCGTGACTTCCTCACAGGGTTCACCCACGGAGATAGAGCTCTCCTATATAACATCGGGAAGCTACTGGCGGCTTCGCTGGCACGGCCGTGATGGATATTGGTATGAAAGCCACTGGACTGCGCCATCTGATGAGAACTCCTATGTGATCGTCCAGGATTACAATTTACCGAGCAATTATATCCCGCAGACTCCACAGGGATTCCATATGACCTCGGATCAGTGTGGTCAGACCGTGACCTTCCGGTATTACCGGACAGGACAGGAGGCTACTCCTACACCGACTCCAATACTTTCACCTACACCAACACTTACCCAGGCGCCGGGAACCGGGGGAGGCAATAGTGGTGGTACTGGGGGAGGGTTTGTTGGTGGATCCGGGAATGACATTTCCGGATATATCGCCTGGGCCGATGTCATCGCCCCAAATAATACTTATGAACCCTATACCTGGATTATATCAGGAACCTCGCTTTCACGGATCCAGATAACCGATCCAACCGGGACCATAGTCCTTGATTATAATGCCACACTGGACGAGCGCAATATCACACCCGCGGGTAGCAACATCGTTGAGTATTGGGGAGACGAGTATTACCCACTGACACTTGACGGCACCTGGACTATTCGGCTTCTCGGTATAGATGAAGCGAATGGGAATACTCCTCGGGTTCTTTCGGCTGATAAGATCTGGGTGGGCCTAACCCCATTAGTGAGAAATTACTTTAGAATTCAGTAACAAAGGAGTGAAAAAACATGCAGAACAAACAAGCAGTCTCACCGGTGATCGGGGTAATCCTCATGGTTGCCATCACGGTGATCTTGGCGGCGGTCATCGCTGCCTTTGTATTCGGAATGGCGAGTAATATCCAGACCCCGCGCGATGTCTCGGCTGTAGTTCACCAGGCCGGGTATGATATATCTGTCGTCTGGAATGGCGGGGCTGACAACAATATCGTGACGTTCTATAACATCACTGTAACGAATGCTACCGCAACAACAAGCAAAGGAGTAAATGGGAATGCCGTTGGACTGACAACTACTCTTCCAGGGATCGCTACGCCCGGAAAGGACCATGTCGTCGTGATCGCCGGGTTCAATGATGGAAGCCAGACGGTTGTTCTGGATACCCAGATGTGATCAACTATGGACCCATTGTTTTTAGGTGCTATCGGGTTCGGGGCTCTCATCGTCTTGATTCTCGCTGTGCTTGTCGTGAAGTCCAGAGATATGAGGTATAAGAAGAAGATTACCCGGGCACCAACCCGGGAGGACAACTTGGGTGGAATGCCAACCACGAGCCGGAGGAGATAAGAATTCAGTATGTATTTAATTCTCCTCTGAAAAATTGACTACATACATACTGAATGGGCTGGTGGGCCATACCCCGCGTTACACCTCGCGCAGGATCGGATCCCGGAATCGGGCTTCATGTTTCTGCACTACACCAGTGAAAGGGGATCGCGATCCGGGGGGCCATACACCAGCTCATAGAGAGAAGCATGATGAATCATACCAGCCACCCACAGGAAGAGGCACCGGAACCCCTTGGTGGGGTCCGCGGCCAGTTCCTTTCCAATACCCAACGAATGCTACCCAATGGTGCGGGCTTTCACCTGGTGACAACTGAGGGATCGGAATGGTGCATCCTGCATAAGGCAAAGTGTAATAAGGAACTACAAGAAAAGTATGGGTGTGGATCGGCCTCCACAGATCCCCCGGGGGGGTCGGACTCCCCGGGAGACTTCTGAGACTGATCTGCGGGGGCCGATTGATTGACACCAGAAGAACTTGAAGCACTTTCTCGCCCGGGACCATTACCACGAATGGAGGATCCTTGGCTTAAAGATATACCGGCAATCGCGGATCATGCCCTTGAAATTCTAGATAAGCTTCAGGATCGTGAGACTCTCCTCAGGGAGATTTCTCTTTTAAAAGATGATGACCATTATATTGATTATAACGATACTCTCAGATGTAATTGCACTCATGCCGGAAACGGTGAGCGTTTCATTCTTTGGTATGGTCATATAACAAGATATTGCCCTCCTTTTGAATGGTGGTATATATGGAATGATAAAGAGGGGCGATGGGCCAGGGATGATATGGGTATCGTTTGTGAGCTCGGAAAGAATGTTGTAAGAAACCTTTATCTCGAAGCCCATAATGCTCCCACGCGCGAGAGAAGAGAGAAAGTATCAAAGTGGGCAGTTAAATGTGAAAACCCGGGGTCTGTTAATCAACTTCTTGAATCCGCAAGGACGGATACTTCTTTAGCTGTAAGTATTGATCTCTTCGATTCTGAGTCTTATCATCTAAATCTTTTGAATGGCTGGGTAGATCTTAATTCAATGGAGTTTCATCCACATACAAAAAAGAAGTTCTTTACAATGGTTCTCCCTTTTGAATATTCACCAGTCGCAACATGTCCCCAATGGCTTGCCTTCCTGAACCGTATTTTCAGAAGTAATCCGGAGAAGGACCGGGTTATTGCATTTCTTCAGAAGGCAGTTGGATATACCTTGACCGGGGATACATCGGAACGATTGGTATTCCTGATGCATGGTCTCGGGGCAAATGGCAAAACGGTCTTTATACGAGTTCTCGAAGCCCTCTTTGGGGAATATGGCTCCTCAGTATCATCCACTACCTTTACAACTGCCATGACAACGAATGTGAGAAACGATATCGCAAAACTGAAGGGGAAGAGGTTTGTATGGGCTTCAGAGAATGCCACTGGAACCGTGCTTGATGAAGAGATGATAAAACGCGCGAGTGGAGGGGATACTCTTGTTTGCCGGTTCCTTCATAAGGAAGAGTTCTCATACCGACCTAACTTCAAGATCTGGTGGATATTTAATCATAAGCCGGCAATAAAAGATGCAACCGATTCTATCTGGGACCGGATCCGATTGATTCCTTGTCTTGAGCGGATCCCTTCTGAGGAACAGGATAAGAAACTAGTTGATAAACTTATCACTGAGCTGCCAGGAATATTCAATTGGGCCATCGTTGGATTAAAGAAATTCAGGAATGAAGGACTTGCCGCACCAGAAACGGTGAGAGTAGCAACGGGGGAATATCGGAATGATGAAGATGCCCTCTTTGATTTCCTGAATGATTATTTTGAGATTCAGAAAGATAAAGAATTATCAGAGGATTGGCGAGTTTCATTTAAAGAGATTTATGACATTTATAAAGCCTGGTCCGTTGATCAAGGTTTCAAAGCTCCATGGAGCAAAACAAGAATAGGAAAGATCCTCGGTGAGAGATTCAAACAGATACGAACCGATCATGGACGGAGCCGTGAATATTTAGGATTAAGAGTGAAAGGACAGAGATCACTGGGTGACAAGTTAGGGTGACAGGTAGGTGACAGGTTATGACCAATTTTACCTATTTTCTACGCGAGCTCTCTACACAGTATGAAATAGGTAAAACAGGGGTCTAACCTGTCACCTGTCACCCAAAATCTGTCACCCTTTATAAAGACCACAATCTTTATCTCTCTATCTCTCCATCTATCTCTATGGATATCTCTGCAATAGAAGAAGTCACACCAGTCTATGTGAAGGATCTGACTAGAGAGCAGGCTCAGGAACTTTATCAGGAGTATAATATTCTTCAGAGTAAGATCCGGACTGTAATGGAAATTCTTAAGGAGAAGATATGGTCAGGGACTCCAAAGATTCAAGAGAAAGGAAGATGCGAACGATGCAGCTCCACAAACATCCGCCCTAGAGTGAATGGAACTTATTTCTGCGCGAACTGCGGGTTTCGAACTGTGATCGTTGGGAAGGAGTCAGGAAAATAAACAATGAAACAGAGCAAACTAATTCCCGAGGAAGAAGAACCATATCCTCCCTGTAAGGTTCGATGTGGTGAACGGGTATGCGACGATTGCCCATTCCCAGAATCGGAGAATGGGAAGAAGATTTGCTAGAGGGAAGGGACAGCTATGAAGGTTCGTGAACTCATCGAGAAGCTAAAAGAAATGGACCCGGAGAAGCCAGTTGTATATGCCTCCGATGGAAGTTATTGGCCACTCACTGATGAAACGGTGCAGGAGACAGATATTGAAAGTTACAAATCGGGGAAAGATATCCCGGCAATTCTCATCGGGGAAGGCTAGAGGGAGAGGTCAAGATGGAGTGTAATTGTGGTGGGCAGATTATAAGGGAGCTGCTATCCAATTTTCCAGTGCTTGTATACTGTGAGAAATGTGGTGATGAACCGGAGAAGTATATGATTCCAACTCAAGAAAATGCAATGTGGAGCCTTATGGTCCATGAAGCCAGGAGGCTCTTCTATGTTGAGATAGATGGAAAAGTCGCAGAGGAACCGGGTTTCTTTGTATCCGGTCTATTCTGGGAGAAGAAGAACCACCGATATACCCTTTATATGAATGGGGTGGCGGAAATTGGCTCCTTTAAATCAATGCATGAGGTGGACGAGAAAATAAAGGAAATCTGTAAAACGGCGAAAGAACCATTGAGGATTCTGGAAATGATGAAGCATAATAAGATGAAAGTTATTGCCGAATGTCCATCCTAGAGGGGAACGACAATGCCGCGAATAATTAGCTTCTCAATGACAACGGATCAGATCAGGGCAAAGACAAAGACCATTACCCGGCGGATAGGATGGTTGAATTTGAAACCGGGGGAGATCCTTCAGGCCGTGGAGAAAGCACGGGGCCTCAAGAAAGGAGAGAAGATGAAGAAACTCGGATTGATCCGGGTGGTCGATGTTCGACGGGAACCCCTATTAAAACTGTTCTCCTCATGCACGAGTTATGGTGGGACTCTTGGTTATGGAGAGGAGGAAATGATCCGAGAGGGATTCCCGGGGCTAGATCCAGAGGACTTCGTAAAGTTCTTTCTCAAGGGGCATGATCATGATTACACCGAGGAAGATATCACTCGGATTCAATTCGAGTATTTGTAGAGGGAAGGGACAGCTATGAAGATGTCTAGGGTGCAAGCCCAACCATCGGCATGGACTTTCACCATCCCCCCTATCGCTGACATTCTCCGGCGGTATGTGGGTAATGGAAAGGGATGGATTGATCCTTTCTCTGGGTTCAATAGTCCGGCGGAGTTTACTAATGATATGAACCCGGAGACTCCGGCAAAATATCATCTTGAAGCAGAGGAGTTCTGCAAGCTTCTTCCGGGCCCATTCTCTGGCGTGATATTCGATCCTCCTTATTCCTATCGGCAAGTATCGGAACATTATAATGGACTTGGGATAAAGGCATCGCAGATTGATACCTCGACAAACTTCTACAACCGAGTAAAAAATGCAGTCTGCGATAAAGTGATCCTGGGGGGTCATACCCTCTGTTTCGGATGGGACTCTAATGGCTTCGGGAAGTCTCGGGGATTTGAGATCATTGAGATCCTTCTTGTGGCTCATGGAGGCCATCACCATGATACTATTTGCACGGTTGAAAAGAAAGTTCAAAGGAGCATTTCATAGAGGGAAAGGTCAGCTTCCATGATTGCATCCCATCAAGTCTCCTTGGAGGAAAAGCGATTTGATGAGATAGCGATACAAAGGCTCCGGGATCATGAGCCCCCTGAGGGTTATTGGCTGGCCTTTTCAGGCGGAAAGGATAGCGTTGTAATCTACGACTTGGCGGAGAGAGCCGGGGTTAAATTTGATGCTCATTTCAATCGGACAACGGTAGATCCCCCCGATGTGCTTTCATTCATCCGGGAGCAGTATCCGGTGGTCGTGTGGGAGAAACCGAAGCGGTCCATGTTTGAGCTCATCCGATACAAGCAAGCTCTCCCTACGAGGATAGAACGGTTTTGCTGTAATAATCTAAAGGAGATCGGTGGAAATGGCAGAACAATAATCACAGGGATCCGGTGGGAAGAATCCACAGCAAGAAGAAGCCGGCTGATGTATGAGGAATCATACAAAAGGAAAAATACATGGTTCCTTCACCCGATAATTGATTGGACCACTCTCGATGTTTGGGATTATATCCGGGAGAGAAGGCTTCCTTATTGCTCCCTCTATAACGAGGGATACAATAGAATCGGCTGTATCCTCTGTCCGTTCCTATCAATCAAGGCAAAGGAACGAGATATAGAGAAATACCCGCGATTCTATCAGGCGTATCTCCGACAGATTCAATGGCTCATTGATCATGGAAAGAAGTGGAGTATGGGTAATACCGCTGAGGAGGTTATGCACTGGTGGATCTATGGGAAGCATCGACCTCCTCGAACCAGAAGGACAAGGTGATGAGATCCCCAGGCCGATATGAAACAACCTCGTCCCTCTACAGCATGGTTAGTCAGCTTGTCCATCCCGGGAAAAGGTCAAGGGAAACACTCCCATGGACGTCCGTATAAGGTGATACCATAACTATATTGGCAATGAGAGCATATATGGTATTGTAAAGGTAGGAAGTGAGAAAGTGCCCGAAAGCACCACACCAGAAAAGCTACTTGAAGCATTCGTTGAGTTCATCGCTCAACCCGGTAGTGTCATGAGGATGAATCAAAAGGAAATGAAGAAGCATATCCCCGAATTCCTCAAGAAGTGGAGATCGGAACCGTGACCCTCGTCGGCTATGCCAGGACTTCGACAAAGGAGCAGGACATCAGCTCGCAGCTCGCGGCCCTGAAGGAAGTCGGAGTCTCTACCGAATTGATCTTCTTTGATGAAGGTATCTCCGGGATGAAGGCCCCGGAGGACCGGAAGGGATACCGGCGGCTGATGAAAATGATTGAGGTAGGGGGAACCGAGGAGCCATTTGGGATAACGGATCTCTATGTATTTGAGCTCTCGCGGATCGGGCGGGATACCATCTCTACCTTGGGGGAGCTGATCCGGCTGGAAAAGGCTGGGGTCACGGTTCACTCCCTCTCCCCCCAGGAGAAGATTTTGGAGGAGACTCAGCCGGCCTTCCGGCCCCTCCTCATCTCGGCCCTCCAGATAGCGGCTGAGATTGAACGGGTCCATATCTCGGAGAGAACCCGGGCTGGCCTAGAGATGGTGAGGCTCCATGGCTCGAAGAGTGGGAAGAAACCAGGGGGCCAGCCGAAGCCCCCGAACATGAATCTCATAAAGGGGTTTATGGAGAAGGGACTATCTGAACGCTCGGCGGTTCTCGCATCGGGAGCCAAGCTCTCGACGTATTACCGCTGGAAGAAAAAGACAGCTGTCTACTAGGGGAGGCGAAAACGATGAATCAGGTTTTGAATCAGAAAGATATACCACAGCCACCAAGGAATTGTTTTCTCACCCATTCAAACCCAAATGGGCCTTGGAGATGCATTAGTAAAGAATGCATGGCTTGGGGGGAGATTGAAGAGTCGTGTAGACTTCTCTCTCTCTATATAGTTGAACATCCTGGAATCGTTGAGAGAATCGAAGAGATTCTTAAGGAGAAATATAAGAAGATTCAAGGTTGACCATTGGAGGCGACGATGAAGAAAGAGGAATGTGAGTTCAGAAAGCAGGCGGTTATCCCGGGGGTGGGACTAACCGATCCTATATGCACCCATAAGGAAGCACCATTCACTTCCTTTAAAGGCATTAAGGATAACTTCCTTTGTGGGTTCTGTGTGAGGAATAGTCTCTGTCCAATTGGAATAATGGAACCTTGACCAAAGGAGGCGACGATGACAAAAGGATTCAAAGTCATGGTAAAAATGATTTCCGCAGGAAAGGAAGAGTTTAAGGGTCTTACATGGGGAGAAGTGAAAGATCTTATCCAGAAGGATATGAATGAGCTCGTGAAAACCCGGGCCCTCTATGACCGGGCCGAGGTAACGTTTCTTCCAGGGATGCTTGACCTTGACCAAAGGAGGCGGACGATGAGATTTAAAAACTGGAACTTATTATGCACGGTGGGAATAGAGGAAGTCTCTACCAAAGACCAGATCGAAGAGATCGGCCTATATAATCTGGATTATCTCAAAGAGGCCATAGATCTACTGGATGATCCATCTAGATCTTGGGTGACTCCACACAATGATGTGCGAGTCGTAAGAATCACCGGGGCTCTTGCTCCACTTTGTCTTTTAGGATTTCAAACTAGCCCAACGATAGCACCGGAAAGCTACATTGTCATTGCACCGTTGCGATGGGAGAAGGGTAATGAACGTAAAGCAAAGGCATGGAGAAAAGCCCATCAATTAAAGACTTGACCAAAGGAGGCGCGATGATTAGAGAGGAGCATGATTGGATTGGAATTGGCGGGGGACTCTTACTGTTAGTTGGAATAATCCTTTTCGGGATTCATTTCTATCTGACGGCAGCACCAATGCTCTTTTGTTATGCCAGCGAGCTCACCCCGAATCTGTTTATCTATGGAAATGTTGGAGGGGCCTTTTTGATAGTTGGAGCGATCCTCTTAGGAATTGATGGGATAATAATACGAGCAACAGTATGTTGACCTTTGGAGGCGACGATGAAACATAATCCATTACCTGCATTTAGTAGAGAAAGGCTCGATATGAAGGGAATATGGTGGCCTAAGTTCTCTATACGTTGGAAATGGCTAACAACGAAATGGATATATGATGATTACAAATTTGGATTAAGAACATATGAACCTTGACCAAAGGAGGCGATGAAAATGATTGGAAAGATGATTTCAGAATTCCAAGAAATTCATCTAGAAGGGATGTCTGGAAAGGAACTGAGACGGCGGTTAAAAGGATTGCATGATATTGACCGTGTAATGGTTTGTATTATGAAAACTGACAAAGATCATGCCTTCAAAGGAAATACTTTGGGAGACATCGTTTGGGTTAGGAAAGAGATCCCTAAACCAGACGTAAAGCCAACAGAAGTAGAGAATAAAATACCTTGACCTTTGAGGCGACGATGAACTGGAAAGAGTATCTTCCCTGGATAATGGTCCTGGTTCTCTCCTCTCTTTGGCTTCCGTTATATGGCATCGTCTTTCATTTCTCATTGAGTCAATGGTTAGCACCGACATGGGAAAGCATGGTCCATGAATTCTGCATAAAGTTTATGTTCAGATAAAGAGAAAGGGATATAAATGGCACTCAAGAAAACAATAGCCATTCTATTGATTCTTTTTCTGGTAGCACCCTCGCTCGCTGCGAATGTCACACAGCAAATCCCGGTAAATAACCCAAGTGGATCGCCCTCTACCATTGCTGATATATGGAACTGGATCTTCAATCACCCTGCATCTGGTGGAAGCCAAGGTCCGCAGGGAATAAATGGCACTCCTGGGATCTGTATAGGGAACTGCTCCGGATCAGGAGGAAATGGAACGATCATATATAATGGTGCGGGAACACCGGATATTCTATTAGGAATAAATGGGGATTATTATCTTGATACGGCTTCTAGCGATCTCTATAATAAAACATCTGGAGTATGGACGGCTCGCTTTTCGTTAGCTGGTCAAATGAACCAGACCATGAATCAAACACAGGGGCTGCAGGGCAACCCCGGGGCGAACGGTGCACCGGGGCCAAATGTTGTTAACTCATCAACAAACTCGTCTTTTAATGGAGTTGTTTGTGCAAATGGGCTAAATACGTATCAATGTGTAAACCTTCTGGATACTTCTTATGCCACATCGGGTGATATAGCACTGGCAATAAATACGGCCATATTAGCCGCAAATTATAATGAGACCTCAGTTCTAAATCAGGCAATTGTAGCATCTAATGCCAATATCACCTCTGGCGATACGTTAACCTTGAATACTGCAATAACAGCTGCAAATGCAAATGACACAACGACATTAAATAACGCAATATTGGGTGCTAATGCTAATGATACAACCACGGCAAATTCGGTGCTTAACACTGTCGGCGGGTGGATTATAAACAATAACTCAGCTGATATAAATACTGCAATCCTTGCGGCTAATAACAACGACACTACTACACAGAATTCAATACTTAGTACAATTTCAGGGTGGTTCACAAGTAATAATTCTGCTACATTATCTACGGTTAATGGATGGATTACAAATAATGATACTGCTACCCTAAGTATCGTTAACGGGTGGATCACGAATAATAACAGTGCAACGCTAAACTCTGCAATTGTTGCGAGCAGTGCAAATGACACTTTCACACTACCAGCTGATGTGGTTAGAAACCCGGAAACAGTAACAAATCGGAACCTCGCTGCATACAACGGTACAGGAACGTATATTAATGACAGCGGTTATTCAGTATCTAGTATTCAGGCAGGTGCAGTAAACACCGCAATCCTTGCATCCAATGCGAATGACACCACCACTCAAAACTCAGTGCTCAATACAATTTCAGGGTGGTTTACAAGCAACAACTCTGCTACTCTCAGCACTGTCAATAGCTGGATCTCGACTAATAATTCAGCTGATATAAATACTGCAATCCTTGCAGCTGCAGCCAATGATACAACAACGCAGAACTCAGTACTCAGCACCATTTCTGGATGGTTCACAAGCAATAACTCTGCTACATTAAGTACGATTAATGGGTGGATCACAAACAACAACTCAGCTGACATCAATACAGCGATATTAGCTGCGAACGCAAACGATACAACCACCCAAAATTCTGTACTTAACACCATATCAGGATGGTTCACAACTAACAATTCAGCTACCTTGAGTACGGTTAATGGATGGATATCAAATAACAATTCGGTAGATATTAACACTGCGTTAGCGGCCACAAAAACAAACCGTACAATTGCTGCTAATTTCACAGTATATGCACAATCACTAATTCCTGAAGCCACAAGTGGAGCAACAGAAGTAGCACCAAACACCAGCGGAATGACTAATGGTGAGAACTGGGTAAGCCTCGACTTCCCATCGGGATCGGTAACGTATGCTCAGATTGGTTATGTGATGCCACCAATGTGGGATGGAGGCAACGTATATGCAACCTTTTATCTCACAGATACGGGTGGTTCCGGAACAGTAATAATGGGGTGGCAGGGTGTATGTATGGCAAGTGGCGATGCACTAAATACAGCGTTTGGCACCGCACAAACTGTAACGACAACAATGGGTGCTATAAACACTGAAACTATTTCAGCAGAGTCGCCTGCAACAACCTTTGGTGGAACCACCGGGGCAAGCAATTATTGTTTCATCCGTGTATATCGTCCTGCGAGCGGTGGAACATTAGCAACTTCTGCGAGCCTCTTGGCTGTGAGAGTGAGGTATGGCACCATATAAATTTACAATATTATTTACAATATTATTGACACTTGGATTACTTATTAGCCCGGCATTCGCAACGGCCTGCTCACCTTCGACTACAACTAGTGGTGCGTACACCATCGCCACATTTACTGCACTGGGTGAATGCACCATGACATTCCCCACCGGTGAAACCAACATTTATCACTATCTCGTTATCGCAGGCGGTGGCGGTGGTGGTGGGTATGCCTATGGTGGCGGCGGTGGTGCTGGTGGTATGCTATCTGGAGATAACTACGCCATTGGTAGCATAACCCAATACGTGACCATCGGTGACGGTGGTGCTGGTGGTTCCAGTGTTTTCCAAGCATCCAATGCATCACAGGGACAGAAATCTGCTTTTGCCAATACTACCCCATCGAATGGACTCCAAGCAGTGGGTGGTGGCGGTGGTATTGGATATATGGGTGCGGGTGGGTATGCTTACCCTACTGCAAACGGTGGATCAGGTGCAGCAGGTGCAGGAACAGGTACAAGCAGTGTGATAATGTACGGGGGGTCAAATACCGCAGGGCAGGGGTACAGCGATACTGCCAAGTATGGTCAATATCGTGCTGGTGGGGGTGGAGCCGGTGCAGGTGGATCTGGTGGGAATGGTGACAACACCGACGCTGGTTTTGGTGGGAGTGGTGGGGGCGGAGCTACATGGTCTGTTCCCGGCGGTGGCACCTATGCCGGCGGCGGCGGCGGTGGTACTTATACCGGAACTGTAGGAGCTGGCGGCTCCGGCGGCGGTGGGCACGGCGGGAACTCTTACGGAGCCTGTGTCGTCGGGACTACTAACAGCGGTAGCGGTGGCGGCGGAGCAGGACACCCAGAGTATCCAACTGGATGCAAGGGTGGATCGGGTGTAGTAATTCTTTGGTATCTCACAAACGCCGTGACCCCACCAACAGCGCACATGCAGACGGCGGGGGTAACCGGGGTCTACTCTGCAGATGACACTGCAGGAGCTTACGGCAACACCTCGACAACGATTACCTTTAAAGATACTTCAACCAACACCCCGACATCATGGTTCTGGAACTTCGGGGACAGCCAGACAAGCGTAGCCCAAAACCCGACTCACACGTATGCCTGTGCTGCAAACTCCTGCTCATTTAATGTCGCGCATGGAGCTCAGAATGCAGGGGGATATGGCAACGTCACGGTGACCGGCGATGTGATAATCTATCACGATGCGGCCCCGACCCTCACGGATACCATTACGAACCAGAATAATGCCGGTTTCCTTTACGGGAACACCTCAACCCTGTTCCAGTTCGCCGGGGCTGATACTAGTCTCGTCAAAGTTGATGTCTGGCTCCACACCTTCACAAACGGTGGTGGTGGGACAAGTAGCAGTCAGACCGTAACCTCAAAGACCTTCTCGGTTTCGACCCCCCCTTCGGATAATAACGTCTACGACACTCTGACAGGGACAAACTATACACTCGGCGTCGGAACTGCAGCTACCTCAGGAACACCGATTGTTATTTACTCTAACTTGTCTCCGACTGTCACGTTCACTGGAACACCGACTTCAGGTACAAGACCCTTATCAGTCACGTTTACTGCTACTCAGGTAGGATCTATTAAAATAGATGCATGGTCGTGGACTTTTGGCGATAGCAATACCTCAACAAGCCAGAACCCGACAAATCTTTATTCACAGGCAGGTACGTTTACAGTATCTTTAACGGCAACTAATTATTCTCTAGGTATTACTACATTTACCCTGACAAATTATATTACTGTAACTAATCCAGCCCCTGTAGCAAACTTCGCATGCACCCCACTTACAACTGTCAGAAACGGAACTATCACATGCACGGATTCTTCATCGAATACACCAACCTCATGGGATTGGTATTCAACAACATCGGGTGGTACCCAACAACTACTCTTTAGCGGCAATAATACCAACCAGAATCCAAAATTCTTCCCACATAAATTGGGTGGATATTATTCTCTCTGTCTAATTGCCGCAAATGGTGGTGGATCTAATACCTATTGCACAGGAGCACATTATATATGGGTGAGCAAGCCATTAGTTTAATTTCAAAGGCATTATTTCTATTTCTCCTTATCCTTTTACCCTGCGGTGTAATGGCAGGCTGGTGGCCTATAACCACATCGGTTATAGTTAATACCGTGCCGGAATATTGGAGTTGTCAACTATGAGCGCGCTAATGAAAATGGATCAAAAGCTATTAAATAAGGGAAAAGCATATAACCAACCTATGAAGAGAGGTTCTGTTAACTTGAAGGGAGTTAAGAAGAGGTGTTAACCTTCGGGAGCTCGCGGCTCGCATTCTGGATCAGGGTCAGCCACTTATTATCCCCCACTACCTCAATCCCGCAAGCTTCGGCAGGTGTCTTTCCTCCAAGAGCTTCATGGGGCCGGATGAAGTTGTGGAAGAGCTGCATCCCGGGAAGGATCGGGGTCGTTGCCTTCTTCAATCCCCGCATGACCTTCTCACGGTCGCGGATCTCCCCGTTCATCCTCTCCATTTTGTTGTTGTTCATATCGCCAGATAATTTGATGCTGTGGATATGACGGGTCCGTGGATTCTTCATTGTATAGAACTCCTGACTGTGCGCTTCCTGATAGCTCCCCAACCCATCAGTGATGATTACCCCGGGCCTCTTGTTGGCAACCTCCTTTGCCTTCTTGAATAATCCTCGGGCGTCATGCTCCTCCTTTGTTGCCGCGACTTCCTGAGCGATCCAGTATCGGGTTTCATCATCCATGAGGGCGAAAAGATATTTCCTATCGCCTTTAATCCTCATCCAGATTTCATCGGCTCTCCATGTATCGCCAACATTCGGGGTCATCTTCTCGATATACTCATCCATCAGAGCCGTATATTTCTCGATCCATTTGTAGATGGTGACATGGGAAATCTTCACGCCCCTGATAATCAGGGACTTCGCGGCGTTCCTCAGGGATTCCCCGCTGAAATAGAGCTGCATTGCCGTGGTGATGATCTCCGGTGAGCTCTTCATACCCTCAAAGCCCGGGTTGATGGTAAACCGCTTCTTGCAGTCAGCGCAGTAAAACCGCTGGAGATTACCGGATTTGTTCTTTCTCATCCCACTTTTCACGACGTTAATAGAATGACAATAGGGGCAACCTATATTGTTGATCGGCTCGATCCGTATCTTCTTGATCTGCTCTCTCAGATGAAGAGAGAACTCTACGGCGTGGATGTGCTTGCATTTCACACCCCGGCTCCGGTGGTCCGGGCATGAGCAGATCCATCCAATCTCGGTCAGGCCAACTGAATAGAACCCTTCCTGCGATTGGGCCTTTACTTCATAGTGCTTCCCATCGATCCGCCGTATATTAGCCGGGTGTTCGGCGATGGCCTTCCCGCGCTCCTCCCGGGTAGTCTTGAGAAGTTCGTATCTCTTCTCTTCAATGAATAATTTCTGTTGCCCGTAAACATGATTCTTGTCGATTGGTTCCATCTGTTTCACCTATAACCTATACGTCGTAATACTGTATATACTTATCTACTATATGATACATGAATAGGTATATATTATGGGAAAGAGATAGTAGATAGCATGGCAAAGCAATGGAAAGTTTGTTTCGCGGTGCCGGAAGAGGATTTCAATCGGGGAAAGAACCTCCCGAAGTCCTTCAATACCTCGGAGAAGCTAAGGGCGGCATATAAGAAGATCCTCAAAGATGCAGGGGTCTAATTTCTTATGCTTAGTAGGTCGCTACAAACGACCCTTGATAACAAGACCTTTGAGGAAATATCTCTCTCACTTATTCGGCAGTATGAACCGAAAGACGGATATTATGTTGCCTTTTCGGGTGGGAAGGACTCAATTGTGGTCTTGGATCTTGTGCGAAGGGCCGGTGTAAGATATGATGTTCATTTCTCACGCACGACCGTTGATCCTCCGGAGGTGCTTAAATTTATTCGAGAGAATTATCCCGATGTGATCTGGGAGCAACCGAAAGCCTCAATGTTCCAGTTGATCCGCGAAACGGGCTGTTTACCAACTCGATTTAAGAGGTTCTGTTGTCGAGCTTTGAAAGAGATTGGCGGTAAAGGGAGGACTGTTATCCTTGGGATCAGAGCACAGGAATCTTTTCATAGACGAAATCGCCCCGTATACCATGAGTCAACCAGAACAAAGGGAAAATTCCTATTACAGCCAGTTTTCTATTGGTCCACCAATGATGTGTGGGATTATATTCGAAAGCATCATCTTCCATATTGTTCTCTCTATGACGAGGGATATACTAGGATTGGTTGTATCATGTGTCCCCTTCAATCAAAAAAGGGAATGGAACTCGATGCAAAGAGATTTCCGAAATTCTATCAAGCCTACATGAGAACCATCCATTATCTCCGCGATCAGGGAAAATATCAGGATTTCAAATCGGATCAAGAGGTTATGGATTGGTGGATGCAGAAGATTCCAACCCCAAAGATGAAATCCAAGATCCTTTAGAGAACTCCCGACAATTAACACCTTCTTTCATGACCCGACAACTTAACAGAACCTCAAAGAATAAGATTTATATCATATGAAATTATAACGATAATGATGTCCGAAGGAGCAAAAAATCCCCTGTCGAATGAGTTCAAAGTAGCTTGCGAGATCTATAAAGCTGAGGTGAATGGTG
>Ga0187866_1000998_pt1 | contig 29000 bp, 25 predicted proteins | sample June2016WEW_11_1_3_FD_133013 | JGI IMG/M metagenome (GOLD analysis project Ga0187866, IMG submission 133013) | Peatland microbial communities from SPRUCE experiment site at the Marcell Experimental Forest, Minnesota, USA - June2016WEW_11_150 | ecosystem: Environmental > Terrestrial > Soil >...
AGCCCCACACTTTCAATACCACGTAGCAGGAACGTTGCACGTCGTAATGGACGACGGCACAGAGAAAGACTGCAAACCAGGCGACATCTCGCTCCTCCCTCCGGGGCACGATGCTTGGGTTGTTGGAAACGAGCCCGCGGTCGTTGTTGATTTTCAAGGCATGGTCGACTACGCTAAACAATCAGCGAAAAAGTAAGTTCATTCTTCGCCTGATATCGACCCCATCCTCCTTTTTTTGCTGAGGCCGCTTCAAGGAGCGGTTTCGTAATGTCTTTCAATCCCTAGAGCATAGCGCAGAGCTGCAATTAGCGATTAGGAGCGTTCCGAAAATGCGATCACCCCTACCTGACGTTCAGGTCCCCAGCAACGTGCCCATCGCCATGCATTCCTTCTCTGATTTCTTCATAGGTTTCGAGAAAATCCCCGCGGTTAGGGACATATTCGGCGAGGAAACCGAGAAGGTTCTTTCCGAACTTAGGGTGGAGTTCTTCAGTTCCAAGTTCGGCTACATGGGTGTGAGCGACGAAGATGGGCATCTGATCGTTAGTGCATACTACCTTCGGAATGGTGATCCATTGAGCAAGTATCTCGATGTGGTGCATGAACTCGTGCACGTTAGGCAGTTCAGGGAGGGAAAGGCGCTGTTCGATGAAAGCTTCGAATACCATGACCGGCCAACAGAGCTTGAAGCCTACAGGCATGCCATAAAGGAAGCCCGGAGACTCGGGATGTCCGACGAAGAACTTTTCGAATACCTGAAGGTCGATTGGCTGGGCGAAGAAGAAGTGCGAAAGCTGGCCCGAAACCTTGGCGTAAATCCGCCGAAACGTATTCGAGGGGAACGCGTAAGGTAATTACCCCAAAGCTCAAACAGGGATTGCTCGTTGGTTTTGCCAATCAGCTATTTGCAGAAACTCGTGTACCTCTGTGAGATCTGCGGTTTCGGCTACGCCGACGAAACCATGGCGAATAGCTGCGAGACTTTCTGTCGCACCCACAGTGCTTGCTCCCTCCAAATAACGAAAAAAGCGGTCCTCCGACCTCAATGAGCCGCAGTGCAACCAGTCGAAGCCCTATAGCGCCGTTACAGCGCCCTACTCAATCTTCCACCTTGCCCACGCGCGAGTCAACAACTTCCTTATCCTGTTCCGGCAGTTCGTACCATTGAACCTTCTCACCTACTCTTGCCCTAAGCTTCCAGCGGACCGACTTTGGCGCGTTCTCTATTCGATTCCGGATGTCTTCAAGCCTCTTTTGCACAATGTCCACTGACAGTGACTCCAGGTCGTACTTGGGTAAGGCGTTGAGGATGTTCGCAATGTTGATAGTGAAAGTTTTGTAAATCCCCCAGTCGTCTCTGCAAAGTCCGGCGAGGTATGTTCCGTTGATTGTCTCTGGCTTGTCGAAATCGCCTACGTCATGGTCCCGAACAAGCGCCATAACGTCCCTGTACTCTCTTTCAGTAATCTCCACCACCTGAAGCTTTGTCGCGAGAAGATCGGCTAATGGTATTGTGGGATTATCAATGGTTAGCCGGTTCTTGAAATCGAACCTATGGCACATTTCGAAGGTCTCTAAGAAAACATCGACGCGCCTGCCGTTCTCTATATCATTGAATATTAATCGCTTATCCCCTTGGAGAGCGTTGAACCTATCCCGAGGAACATAACCAAGTTCTGCGAAGAGTTTCTTTATGTCACGTGATTGTTTCCGGAGGGCCATGAAGTCTATGTCCACATACTTTCGTCCGAGGGATCTGTGAGTGGCACTCGGGCAGTGAAATCGTATAGCCAAGCCTCCGAAGAGTCGAAGGACTATGGATTTCTTGGCTGCGGCGCCTACAATGCGTTGTGTTTCCTGAACTATGTCGGGAAGTGGCGTGTGTGATTCACTCGGTCACCATAATGAAAAGGATTGGATATATACGATTCCGGTTCGATGAGGATTACTTCGGTGACACGCGAGGGGTTGGGACGCGAGTCTCGATTCATAAACTATCGAGGATTGGTGTGACTTTCGTCCTTAGTATTTGGATTAGTTCGGGGTCGTCGCGGAAGTATCGGTCGGCTATGTTCAGGACTTTTACCTTGTTTGGGTCGCACTTGAAGTCGGTGTTAACGTGGTAGGCGTGGACTGGCTCCATTACTAGGATTAGGTCAGCCCAGTCGATGAGTTTCTGAGTAAGGAGAGCCCCCTCCGGTACGGGCGTGATCCCGGCAGATTTTGCCTCCCACCGGGCTCCCCAATTTTGGAAGAGGTTTTCGGCGGTTGGGCTGCGTTGAAGATTCGCCGTGCAGATGAAGAGAACTTTCTTTCGCATTGTCGTTTTGTCACTCTTCATCATTTATTCGAAACGCTCATCCAGGCCGGACCATAGATTACGATAGTCGAGGCGCTATGGCTCTAATGTTCGCTTTAGTAGAAATGTGGAACATTCTCCCTTTTAGACTTTTTCTCCAAGCCGCGTTAAATACTTGGACGGGTATTGTTTCGTGTTAGTCGTTGGAGGTGAATTGAGTTGGGAGCTAAGAAACGCAAGGTGAAGATGAAGCTTGCTGAGAGTGGGCACGTCAAGTCTGAGACGGGACAAACAGAATACGTAGCATAATAGCTCTGGCGGGCTGTCGGCCCGCTTTTTCTCTTTCTTTGTTTTGTTGGATTTCTGACAGCCCCATGCCTAAAGGGGGATGAAGGGGGATATTCTTCGAGTGCGAAAGTTGGAAAAATCGCCCGCAAGCTGCGGGTGGAGCTACCCAAGAGAGGGTGGGCCTGCCTTGACCTGTGGAGGGACTCAACCCGGTCGTTCGGTTATGCTTGATTAGGTTCTGAATAAGGCTCGGATTCGCTGGCGAGTATGGTCGAGATGTAAGACCAACCAACTCGGTGAGGGAAACCCCCTCGACATGGCCCGAGCCTGTAAACCGCTGCGTATGAGGGGATCTAGGCGTAAAATGAGCCGAGAGTTACCTTCGCTTGGCACCGTTTGGCACCACCCCAAGATGGGTGGATCCACCCTATTCACGGACCCTTTCTCGGGTGGCAGCCACCCACACATCAGGTGGAGTCCACGCTAGACACATAGGGTGGGGTCCACCCTAGACTGCCCGCAAGGAAGCGGGTGTTCCCACCCTTTGAGGTACCCCCCCCTGGAGGGGGGGTTAGATGATGACTCAACTCTGGCCGACGTCAGGATTGTGGCTATAGGTCGACGGTGCTTGGCATGTCTGCGCCAGCGCAAATTGTGGGTTGATTCGGATAAATCAGCCCACGATTCAATGCCTGGATGTAGTATACCTAAGGTTGGCCCTGTCTAGGCGTATGCTTCTTCGCCGTGCTGGCTCATGTCCAAGCCAGCGTCCTCGTCCTTAGGGCTCACCCGGACGGGTGTGAAGATGTTGATCACCCGCAGAAGTACGTAGGAGCCGACGAAGGCGAAGGCTGCTACGATGACTACTGCCAAAGCTTGGATGCCAAGCTGGGCTGGGTTGCCGTAGAAGAGGCCGTTTGAACCAGCGGCGTTGATCATTGTGGTGGCGAAGAGGCCGGTTGCTATTACGCCCCACATGCTTCCGGCTCCGTGGCAAGCGAAAACATCGAGAGAATCATCAAGCCGAGTCCTAGCCCGCAAATTGGTGACAGAATTGCATAAGACTCCAGCAACCAGGCCGATTATGATGGCTGGCATTGGTGCTACGAAGCCTGCGGCGGGCGTTATGGCGACCATTCCGCAGACGGCGCCAACTGAGATGCCCACCGCGGACGGTTTGCCTTTCCGGATCCAATCAACTAACATCCAACTAACTCCAGCCGCTGCGGCGGCAAGATTCGTTCCGACAAGCGCGGAGACGGCTAACTCGTTTGCGGCGAGGGCGCTACCGCCGTTAAACCCGAACCACCCAAACCAGAGAATTGACGCGCCCAAGATTACGAACGGAACGTTATTCGGCCGCATTTCCTTCTTCGCATCAAGCCCCCTCCTTCGCCCAATCACCAATGCCGCGGCCAGGGCGGATACGCCTGCTGAAATGTGCACGACCAGGCCCCCCGCGAAGTCCAACACACCTATAACCTTGAGGAAGCCCCCAATTCCCCAAACCCAGTGGGCGATTGGTGCGTAGATGAAAGTCGCCCAGAGAACGATGAATATGAGAAGTGACTTGAACCGAATTCTTTCGGCGAACGCCCCGATAATTAGCGCAGGTGTAATGGCTGCGAATTTCAGCTGAAATGCAAAGAATAGTAGTTCAGGGATGGTTGGCGCATATTTCGGATTGGGAGCTGCACCGACGTTATTCAAACCAACTGCTGAAAGGTCTCCAATAAACCCGTTCACAGTCGGAGCGAAGGCGAGGCTGTAACCCCACAGCGCCCAAACTAGGCTTACGACCGCGAAGATTATGAAACATTGAACAATCGTAGAAACGAGGTTCTTTCGCCTAACCAGTCCGCCGTAGAAGAACCCTAGTGCTGGCGTCATTATCATGACGAGTGCCGTAGCGGTAAGCACCCATGCAATGTCCCCTGAATCCAACAATTCAAGCACCGAGTTGGGCCGCGGGTAACCGGGATGGTTGTATATTTGGTTAACCATTCCAATGGTAATTATTCTATGGAGCGTCTTGTCCAGCAAATATTCCTGTATACTTTGTTGCGCCGCGGGCTTCCTCAATAATCACCTGGCAAATAGCCGTGCCCGGATGCAGCGCTAAGGGTAGCGGCGAGACGTTGAGAATCTCAAGCACAACTTTGCCCGTGCTGCCGGGTTGAATGAAACCGCTACTTAGGTGGATTAGGAGGCCTAAGCGTGCGAAGCGTGAGCGCCCCTCAATTCGGCCGCTCAGGGTGGGCGGGAGGGTGAGGGTTTCTTCCGTTATGCCCTGCACAAGTTCATTCGGCATGATCAGAAAGGAGCCGTTCCGCTCCACCTTCACAGCCCTAGTGAGCTGCTTGTAATCCGAATCCTCGCGCACATGGAAGACGTCCCTGGTCTTCTCGAACACGCGAAAGCTGTCGCCTAGGTGGAGATTGATGGAAGCGGGGCCGACCTGCTCCTTCATAAATGGTTCGATTGTTAGGATTCCGTTCTCGATTAACTTGAGAAGCTCATCCTTTCCCAGTGTGGCCATATCTCATCCCGACTTAGCAGTGACATTCTTAAGATTCCGTAAGTAATGCACTTTTTGGCATTCTATTCTTCGTCTACAATTCCTCTGATATCCTACCCGCCTCGAGCCTAACTACACGATCAACATCCTCCTCTAACCCTTGAACGTGGCTAACAAGCAGTATCTGTTTGAAATATTGCGCAAGCTCAACCTTCAAAAGTTGCACAATTTCACCTCTGCGTATCTCGTCGCTGCTGCCAAGAGGTTCGTCAAGAAAAAGGAATTCAGGGCGAGTTCCTTTGGCCTCCGGAGTTAGAGCTAAAGCGAATGCGAGGCGCATTACAAACAGCAGCTGATCCTCAGTTCCACCCGAGAAGACCTCTCGTGGACGGTATTCGCCGGCCTCAGCATCCCAAACGGACAGCCTGTAATCGTCGTCAAGCTGGACCGCTTTGTATCGGTTCATAGTGACTGAGGGCAGGAATGTGCCCATGTAGTATTCGACGCTGGGTTTTACACGGGCGCGAAGCGACTCTGAAGTCTTGTCAACACCCGTTCTTGCGTCGTCGAGAACTCTTAGCCTTCTCTCCAGTCCTTGAACGTTCCTTGTTTGCTCGTCCGTCTTTTGGGGGAGCTCCTTCTTTTCCTCCACGAATTTCGATAGTTTTTCCATCGTCTCTTTCATGTTGATGATGTGCGCATCATTCTTCACTATCAAATCGTGCAACTTCTGATCTTCCGTTTGGACCTTTGTCAGTAGCTCGTCAGAATATCTGATTCCTGCGGGGAGTTCTGGAAGCGTTAGGGCATCGTGCTCTTTTTGCAGAATTGTAATTTGTCCGTTGAGATCGCTTTCTTGCTTTAGCAGTTGGGGTTTTCCTTTTAGATCTCTCACAAGCTGCTCGATTTTCGCAGAGAGTATTGCGGACTGTGACTTCTCTTCATTAAATTTCGTCTTGATGAGATGTGCGATTTGCAAGGGATCGCGCGAGATTCCCCGTGTTATCTCAGAGTATCGAGCAATTGAATCAATGTGCTGCGATAATTGATTTCTTGCCTCTCCGACTTGGCTTCGCAGCGTGGGTAGTGAGTTCTGGTAGTCTGCGTAGATGGCGCTGCGGTCTTCGTGAGATTTTATCTTTGCGACGTAATCAGTATGCCGCGTCATGAGTGCCGAGGCTTTGCCTGTCTGAATCGTGGCGTACCCAAAACCGGCCACTCCAGCTACAACTAGAAAGAAAAGAAGCCAATTGACCAGTAAACCAAGTGCAACCCCAGCAAGGGCCAGCACACCGCTGATGATCATTATTGTTTTGGCGTTTTGCCGGATGCTTTGAGCTTGCTGGATTCCGATGCGACCGGGGTGACTCTGAATTTCTTCGTAGGCCCTCTTCAATTCCTCTGGCTTCATTGGTGGAGCTCCCTCCTTAGCCTGAAGCTGGACCTGTTTGCTATGAAGAACATCGGCCTCGGTGTCGAGTTGGTCAATCGTCGCTGCGAGACCGTTTATTCCTTCGTACTTCTTCAATTCGTTAGACAGAGAAGCCAATTCCGTCTGCTTGGTTCCTAGGCCTTCTAATTCCTTCTTGATTTCGTCACCCGTCTCTTTCTTGTTTTTGAGGTCCGAGGCTATCTGATTCCTCTTAGCCAGTTGCTTCTGGTATGTTTCGAGTTCTATGAACAGTTCATGCGATTTCTGGTACTCTTTTCGGTCTTCGTCTGTTTTCTTCTGAAGATCTGTCATGCGGATCTGTGTATCTTCCAGCTCCTTCTTCTTTGCCTTCCATTCCTCCAGTTCTCTTTCAAGATCTTGTAGTCTCTGTTTGGCAACAGGAAGCGCACCAGGATAGGAGGGGGTTCCCTCAATTCCTCGTTTCTCATCGCTAAGTTTCTGTGCTGCGTCAGTGAATGATTCGAGTTTCAGGAAGGCGTTGACTACGCCAATCCGATCGTGGAGCTTCAGAGTTACGATCTTGTTGAGTTCTTTTTGTGCTACAACATTGCTTGCAACAAGCTCGTCGAAGGAGAGGCCGCCGAGCAGTTTTGAGATTTCTTCATTCACTGAATTGACTTTGGTCGCTATCGCTTGCAGAGCTCCGTTTGGAAGTCTCTCACTAAGAAATGCCTCGTTGGGTCTGTTCCTGTGGACTCTGCGTTCAACTAGGAATGTGCGGTCTTCGACCGCGAACAGAAGGCGGAGAGTAAGCTTGTTTGTTCGATATTGAAGAATGTCTTCGTCTCGTGGTCTAGCGCTGGGTCTGATGGTCCGAGTGAATAATGCGAAAAGGATGGCGTCCAGTATAGTAGACTTGCCGCTTTCATTGTCGCCGGTTATTAGCGTGATGCCTTTGCCAAATTCAAGGGGATGTTGTAGGTTGAGCCTTTTGAAATTCGTTGCTTCCAGACTTAGGAGACTTACCATGCTCCAAACTCCTTGAGGAAGTCGCGAGCGGTTTCAAAGGCATCCTTGAGCTCTTCTCGCCGTTCAGGAAGAGCCTTCGCGATCTGACCTTCGAAATATCTCTCGAGCTCTTGAAGAGGCGTAGTTCGGGGCTTTGCGTCTAGGGGCTTCTCCTGTTCAAGTTCCCAGGCGTCTTCTATTGACACATGGAAGAAAATCTCAGCCCCAAATGTCTGTATAACTGGCCGTTTGTACGTGGCAAGATGTTGGGGTGTGGTCTTTCCTATCACTCGTAGCCAGAGCGCTAGTTGGGGGTCCTTTAGACGTTCCAATTCGGCTTTGAGCAGCGCAGTCAGATCTCCTTCCTTGGGTATCGCGTACTCTAGAAGCCTGGCTGGTCTTGCTGGTGTTGGGAGGAATTGAGGCTTAGATACGAGCCCCTTCTTGCTCACTTCAAGCCAAACAAAGCCTTTCTCATCCGGAGCTTCGGAGATGGAGGCTCTTTCCGTACTTCCAGGGTAGACCAAGAAAGTTTCTCGTGACTCCATTTCCTGGTGACGATGAAGATGTCCTGATACCACGACTTGGTAATCTCGAGGTATGGAGGAGAGTTGTATTACAGGGTCGTTTGCGAAGTAGCCTTGGAAGCCGGCAATCGGATAATGGGTAAGGAGGACATTGATTTCACCACGTTTTTTCGGGGCGAATTGGTCCAGCGGGTCTGTACCAGGAGTCGCGAATGGGCTGCGGCTCAGTCCACTGACAACGACTTTGTCCCCGTCGCGGCTGTTGAACGCGATGGATGCGGGCTTTTCATAGCTTTGGCAGAACGTCACGCAACCTGATTCGCTATACACCGAGAGCGGCGAAGATCCCTCTTCTAGGCTCTTGGGTGTGTCGTGTTCGCCGCTGACCGCGATTACGCGTATTCCTTTGTCATGCAATTCCCGGAATGTTCGCATTAAGAAGGAGCGTGGTGGATTCCTGGGGTTGATGTTGTCAAAGAGGTCGCCTCCGAGGAGGACCACGTCGGGTTTGTTCTTGAGTGCATAATCAATTACAGCCATGAAACAGCGTTGGAAGTCCGATTTTCGATCGTAGCGTTTTGGTCCAAATTGGACCGCGGAAAAATCGAGGTGGTTGTCTGCTGTCGCCAGAACTCTAAGGACCAAGATGTGCTGCCTCGTCAGGATTCGGAAAAGGCGCCATCTGGGTGAGGAGCCTGTGGGCTGACCGGTTCCTTAACGATTGCTTCTTGACGCATGTATGAGGGACGAGGGAAGACGATCTTGACGGGTTGCCGAAAGGCTGCGTGGACCAGAACCAGCTCGCCCTTTTCGAGTCTGGTTACATTGTTTTTCGTTTCCTTTTCGAGGAAGGAGTATGGGTGGGATGAAAGTTCAGAGGAACCCGTCCTGCCGATAATGTGGGTTGCTGCGTTCTCGTATACCTGCTCGTGAACCTCGCTTTTGAACTGTTCCGCCCCGAACAGCACAGCGCCTCTGGATCTTCCTGTCCTCGCGATTTCGATAACCTGTTGAGCAACTGGTGCTGGCTGAAGACTTCGAGGGGCGTATTTGTTTAGTTCATCAACAAGAAGGAGAACTTTTTCAGGCCATGTCTCAGAGCCCTCCGAGTACATCTCCTCAATGCAGCGCAGGACATCTCCCACTACGAATGCCGCTCTCTCCTCTGAGGGGCTCACTTTGAAAATGTCTATGACGTATGTCTGGCCGCCTCGAAGTTTCTTGATTTCTTCGCCCAGGTAGACCTCGTGCCTACGAGTTGGGACGAAGAGATTTGATGAGGTAAGGCGTTGGAGATGTCTTCTGAATTTCCCTCTTGACCCAGCTCTGATGTTGCCGGGATAGTGGTCGTACAACCTCAGATCTTCCCATGTTTGGACTTCCTGATCGGCTGTCCGAAGGGCCTCCTCCTCGCGTGTTACCTCCCGGCCGAAGCGGAGTGGCCAATTTTGCTCGCGGAGGTGTTCCAGGATGCTGGCGATGGTGTAATCGGGATCGCGGACTTGTGAGAACAGCAAATCCAGGTTGTTTCGTCCTTCGCTAACGCAATCGTGTAAGCTGTAGCCGTAGACCTTGCTGTTTCGTGGTTCATGTTCAGAATCGGCTGCTCCGTCTTGGCCTCTTGGTAGGAAATAAGTCACATTCTGGAACGGCTTAGGTTCGATGTTGAGAGCCTTGTAAATCTCGAGGTCGTCCTTTTCCAGATCTGGTGCTTCCTCGTCAACGTGGAGGAGATCCTGTTGTTTGACGTTGAAGATGACGACCCCTATCTTCTCGGGTCTGTATGCTTTCAGAATAGACTGAACGAGGAACATGAGGTACGAGGTTTTCGTAGCTAGACCTGATATTCCCGACACGTTGACATGGGCCGCTTCTGGACCTAGGAGATAACGCCCATCCACCTTAATCGGAATCTTAACCCCGTTAGACATTTCGATAAGTCCCATCGAAACGGGAACACGTAGGTCTTCTGCACCTAAGGCAAGCCCAATCTCGTACTCCGTCGCGAACCTAACAGGTCTATCACTCTCTACGGGCATGTTGATCTCAAGTTCGGAATCCTCTCCAAAGTTGGCGAGGACCGCGGCCTCTGCGATGGTGGTTGTTATTCGAGTTGTATTCGGAGTGATCGATACGTTTCCGAATTCGCTGCTTACGTAGTTTGATAGATGGGAGGGGGCATCTGTGATCGTACTCATTTCGCGAACGATGCCGACCGTCCTCGTGCGCATGAGGTGATCGACGGTTACGAAGTCGAAGGGGTTGACTACGGTTTCTGGGCTCAACCAAAATGAGAAGCTATCCACTGTGTTTGGTTGATTTTCCGTGGCCGTTGTCTTGCCGATGGCCTGCCTTGTCTGTGAATTTTCGGTGTCCTTTTCGAGTTCCTTACTCATTTCTTATCTTGCTCCAAAGTAACCACGAAACACGAGCGGAGACAACAGACTGGCTTTGATGTAGTTCTCCGTAGTGAAAATGGGATATATGTGAGCATGCCAACGGGGCGTTGGGTAGGGTGAAACATACCTCTCCGCCGCAAGAGCCCGCGTTATCGTATTGACGAGCTCTACATCCGAAGGATCCAATCGATCCTTCTCCAGATGAAGATCGATCTTCACAACTCCCTGAAGAGGACCCTCCAGTCCCTTTCCTGAACGCAGGCGAGTGTACCAGAAAGCTACCTCTTTCATCACCCTGTCGCTTTCGCCAGGCTCGGAGTCGGTTCCAACCTCATGCTTGAAGACTGGTGTGCGCTCGCCCTCTCCAAGTTCTGAAACCAATGCAACCACATCTATGAGCCCACGCTCACTCGTACGGAAGATCGGGTTTCTACTGAAGGACTTTGCAAGGCCTATGGTCTGCTCAAGCCCCAAGAATTCATGCTTCCGAATAGTGCCGTCTAGCACAAGCCACTCCCCGTCATTACGTTGGATCTTATGCGCAAGTTCATGTTCCACAGTGTGCATTTCATCCCTCGCTTTGCCCAACAAGGAGGTCCGCAGGTCTACACCCTCTTTGCGCTCGTGGGCGTCAAGCTTCACCACTTCTAGTTTGAACCGAGAAGTCGCTGATGCCATCTGTTCTCTAAGTTCCATCAATTCGTGAACTGTTTCTGGAAGCATGGGCGGCGCGGGTGGAATCAACAGGGCAATTTTCCTCTTGAACCCAGCGACCGATGGTCTGCCATCGTCAGACCGCGATATCGCAGCAGATGCGACCTCAGTTGCGATCAGTGGATATGAACGCCCATTCTCAATCTGTTCTCCAAGATAGTAAGTCCTTATCGAACCGTCGAGAAAATACTTGAAGAAGTTGCGTTCGCTACGAGGGAGAATTGGGCCCGGGTCAACATTAAGGGTACTTCCGGTGGTCAATTCCTCGACATTCACACACAAATTTCTACGATCGAAATTGGAATCATCATCGAGCCGGTCCATGTCTGGTGCTAGGTGCTCCTCTGGCAGGTCATCAAGAGTCGCTGGCAGATAGGATCCGTGCCTCTGAAACGTGCCCCGAACTAGGCGAAATTGGCTCCGGAGAACCTGAAGATCAGAAGACAACGTTACTGTTACTTAGGATGGAGTTTCATTTTAGACTTTTTAATAACTACCGCTGTGGGCTTTTTGTCCGGCAAAGAGGAAAGGTTTGTCCCAACAAGCTTGGCAGAGGTACAAATAGGGACTTGTAAGGTACGAGCCTCTCATTCAACGTTTGGAATCGTCAAATTTCATTCCACAGAGGCAGATTGTCGGTGGATATCCTCACCCGACCTGCAAGACTTGTTGTTGACCGCTTCGCGCTGGCGCACCTTTTTGTCAGCTGAAATCTCCGTCTCATCTTCACAAGGCATTGATGTTTCTTCATTGTAAGTTTTTTCATTACGGTGATCTCACGAGTTGCAAGAGATTGGGGAATTTAGCGCGTGTTAAAGAAGTTATTTTAGCTGCTCACAGGTATTCAATCGTTGGTGGGCAATCCTCGATGACTCAATCTAGCGACAATGGATGGCAATCAATGAAAATGCGGGTAGGAGCTGAAATACTCAAGAATCTTAGCAGCGGAATCTACAGCAACCCCGGAAACACGATTAAGGAGCTTATAAACAACTCATACGACGCAGACGCAACGGACGTTACTGTTAGAGCAAGGCCTGAGTTTGACACGATTAGCATTACCGATAACGGATTCGGCATGAATGAAGAGGAGTTCAAGAACAATTTCACTATCGTTAGTAGATCCAGAAAGCGTGATGCGGGTCTTCTTACTCCAAACCTGCACAGGCCAATCATAGGAAAAATTGGAATAGGGTTCATTTCAGCACTGCAAATCTGTGACGAAGCAACATTCGTCTCCAAGAAAGCCGGAGAGATACTCAAACTAGAAGCAAATGTCGATTTTGGCAAATTCAAAGGAGTAATGGCGAAAAAGGCAGACTTTCAAGACATTAGCGATGTCAGATATAGAGTCGTTGCCGAAGACCGTGACGCGCACTACACAATGGTGATCATGACTAAACTGACCCGGAACTTCAAAGAGTTATTGCTCGATAAGGACTTGAAAGGAATAGACATAATCAATTTTGACGGGTTGACTTTCGAACAGGTAATGGATCAAATTGACAGGAAAATTGAGAGCAAAGAACTAGAAGACTTCGGGAAAGAGAAAGGGCTCAAGGCCATAGGCCAATACTGGCAGATGCTGTTACAAATAGCCAATGCGGTTCCAGTTCCTTACCTTCGTGATGGTCCCGTAAAGAAACCGGATAACTACCCAGTAATTCGGCATCTCAGGAAGGAGATAGATTCACTTGGCTTTGATGTGGATTTCGACGGCATACACCTCAAAAAGCCATTGAGATTTCCTAATGTATCCGAGATTTCTAAAAAACGCAGAGACTACGACGTTTATCCGTTCACTAAGAAGTGCAAATTTGAGGATAAGTCGGTTCTGCGGTTCCATGGATACCTCTTCAATCAACGTAAGTCTATACTCCCAACGCAGTTTCGTGGCATCGTTATAAGAATTAAGCATGTTGCGATTGGAGGTTTCTTTCCAGATTTTCTAGACTATCCTTATTCAGAGAAATTGTATCTCCCCTGGACATCAGGAGAGATCGAAGTGGAAGAAGGATTGGAAGATGCGATGAACATTAACAGGAATACATTCGATATCACGCATCCGCATTATAGAGAACTGAGGATTTACTTACACGCCCTTCTCCATACCAAGGTCTTTGTAAAAGCCAGAGAGAGATATGATAGGCGAAAAGAAGAACGAAAGAAACTGGAGGAAGAGGAAAGAGAGCAGAGAATGAAGGACCTCACGCTGAGACGATTCGGCCATCTATTTAGAGTATTTTACAGCGAAGAGTTAGATCCGCAGAATGCTATCGACATTCAAGTGAACAATAGAAAATTGATAATCTATCGCCATCATGCGATTTTCAGAAGAAATAAGCAGAGGAGGGGAATGGTCGAGGAGATTCTCCTTTTGTTTGAGACTGCATTTAGATTAGGGAGCAGAGATGCGAGGAAACTAAGGCAGATATTCTATGAGGAACTCGAGAGGTGGTAGGCGATGTCCGCCGGCGCTCCCAGCTATTCTGTTCAGTTGGACAGAGAGGCTTTCAACAACCCGGAGAAGTGGTATGTCAGACACATCTGGCGGCAGATTGCCGAAAGAAGAGCTCAGAAAATACCCAAGGATCACATCAAACTTCTCACACTTCCAGGCGTCGAATGTTTTGACATTAGACTCCTGAATGAATATGGATTGATCAAGACTACCGCTTCTGGGTTCGACCCCGATGGGTTAGCCTTTTGCGAAGAAGTGCCCGAGCGTTTCACTAGGATCAGTAATCTGCTTCCTAATGCGAGGCGCTTTCGTGGTACTTACGAATCGCTGATTGGAGTTGGAAGAGCAAGTTACACAGGTACTGCCGACAGATGGTTTCCATTTGACGTCATAAATCTAGATTTTAGCGGCCCTGGTTTCAAGCAACCGGACAGAAGCACTTCCAAGACAGCCGAGGCATTATTGAAAACGTTCAGGTTACAAAAGGCAAAAAAGGGTTCGTTTTCTTTCTTTCTGACGCTTCCCGCTGATCCTTACATGAATGACGTATCCGGGAAGAGTGAGCTAGAAAAATGCCTAAGAGACAACTTGCACCAAAACGAGAACGATTTCTCCCAGTTGTTTTACAGTAAATATCCTCAAATTAGGGGCAACAGTCGCCCCGCGTACAAGACTATGCATTATTCGGATTTCTTGCTGATCACGGTTCCAAAGATCATCATTAAGTATGGTTCGACGGAGTGGTTTCGTGTTGAATGCACGAAAAAGATGACGTACGTAGGCGAGGGGCATACGACGAGAATGGTTAGTTTCTGCTTTGAGTGCGAATATATCGGGTTACTTGAAGGGTATGGAAAATCACCAAGGATGGATGAGTTGAAAAAAGGATACGTACAGAATGTGATGAAGATAATGATTGAACCGAACCTCGACATCAACACCTATCTCGACTCCAGGAAGGAAACTAGAAAAGAACTTAGCAGGATCAGAGACGAAGCCCGAGAATTGTTCGGAAAGAGACTTAACGAATCAAGTGCAACTGCTCTTAGAACGCTTCAGAATGCGTGTTAGGCGCTTTGAAACGACCCGACACAGCAGTTCCGAATGCAAGAGACGCGACAAGTGCTTTATTCTAGCTGGTGTTTTTCCATCTGGGGGAAAGGTCTCTGAAAGTTTTGTTAGTTGAACCAGACTACTACACCCGCTATCCCCCCCTCGGATTACTCAAACTTTCTTCGTATCACAAGTCCCGGGGCGACAAAGTGGAGTACGTTCATGGCAAGACATTGCCAACGCGCTTTCGGGAACCAGACCTCATATACGTTACCAGTTTGTTCACCTATGCATGGGGGCCTGTTCATGAAGCAGTCAGATTCTATAAACGCCGATTCCCCGGAGTCAAGCTAGTCCTCGGTGGAATCTACGCCTCACTTCTTCCTGATCACGCAAAGGTTTCGGGGGCAGATGAGGTCTACACCGGTCTTTACAATCCCGCTGAAATGCTCATCCCCGATTATGACCTAGTCCCTAAGTGGGACGGGAGCATCACTTTCGCCTCGCGAGGTTGTGTGAGGAAATGCGGTTTCTGCTCAGTTCCGAAACTTGAAGGACCACCGAATGCCTTGAAGTACTCAATCCGCCAGTTCATACACCCCAAGCACACCAAAGTGATATTATGGGACAACAACATATTGGGTACTTCTAATTGGAAGGCAATTTTCGAAGAGCTCGAACAGCTCGGACTCATAGTCGACTTCAATCAAGGTCTCGACGCCAGACTTGTGACCGAAGAAGTCGCAGAGCTGGTTTCGAAGCTCAGGATGAACTTCATTCGTTTGGCTTATGACTACCACGGAATTGGTCCGGCCGTTGGAAAGGCTATCGAACGGTTGAGTGCCAACGGAGTCAGTCCGAGGAAAATAGTCGTCTACACACTGTACAACTATATTGATGACCCAAAGGATCTCTACGAGAGGATACTCGATCTTCTTCAATGGGGCGCTGTCTCATATCCTATGAAATTCGAACCGTTATGCTCGCTTCAGAAGAACGCATATGTTGGCTCCCAATGGACTCCCGAAGCTCTCCAGATGGTCGCCGAGGCCCGACGCGTGATCGGATACGCCGGAGCGTTCCCACCTTACAGACCTCTAATCGAAAAATTCCAGAAGGCTGGTAATTTCGAAGAAGCTTTTGCCCTGAGGCCACGCAAAATGAAGCACATGGTACCCACTGCATTGATCGAACAAGACCTTGAGATAAACTCAGGAAGAATAAGCAAGAATGTTCGCAGATATGGAGGCGCGAAGCATTGGCAGGAGAACAATCTGGAACACTTCCTTCACCCACCCCAATAACGTCAGAAGACGTTAGAGCCTGGCAGATAGGCTCGAAGGGTCCGCCAACTGTCTGCCTCTGCTGCGGCACCAAATTTGACGACGGCCCGCATAAGTTACGAGGTCCCTACAACTCTGGTCCATACATCTACGTCTGCGACGGATGTTGGAGCAAACCCTTCTTGTTTTTCCCCGACAAAGAAATCACAGAGGACGGGTTAACCAAGGTCCCGCGAATTGTGGAGCTTGAATCCCGGAAGACTGCAGTCGAATTTTCAGCATTAGGGTCCACAGTCAGATTATTCGTTACACCCGAGGCCGCGTTAGATGGTCAAATCGTCGAAATCGAACTAAATGGACTTAGTCTTGACTCAAACAATGTGAGATTTCGTGACAGAAAGCGCGCACTTGAGGACCACGAACTTGAGGAGGTAATTTGGAGCGAACCCACCACCAAGAACCTAATGAGAGAAATTCTCGCCTCGCGCGGCTTATCTGAAATGCCGATCGTCGATTCACGCATGGTTGTGCGAGAAGGCAACAGACGAACGGTTTGCCTTAGACGGCTCTCGAAGCTTGCTCATGAAGAGAAACTAGTCGGAGTGAGACCTGATACATTCGACAAGGTTAGAATAATAGTCCTTCGGCCAGATGTGAAAGAAACAGAGATCGCGCTCTACCTAGCCCGGATCCATGTGGGTGGAAAGAGACAGTGGATGGCTGTCAACAAGGCAGCACATGTCTTCGAATTGCATTCCCGCGATGGGATGTCCTTCGAGCAAATGTGGAAGTTCCTCAGCATAAACAGATCCATGGCTGAACGCATGATCAACGCTTATCGGGACACTCTGCACTATCGAGAGAAATACCCGGACGAGAAGGGATGGGCGGGCAAGTATTCTTACTTTGATGAGATGTACAAGAACGTAGAACTCCGTGAGTGGATTCAGCGTAAACGAAACAAAAAGCGACTAATGGATTGGATATATCGGGAAAGAATCAGAAAGGGCGCTGATATTCGTAAGCTCCCAGTAGTTCTCACAGATAAGTACGCTACTCAACTTCTCAGCAAATCCAATCTCGACAAAGCGTATTCCTATCTTGCGAAAAAAGACCCACGTCTCGCAGACGAGTTCTATAGGAGAATCAGCGAAGTAACCAATGAGATTAGGAAGCTGAAAGCGAAGCAAGTTCTCCTGGCGGCAGAAGATCCTAATCGTATAAGCATAGTTGAAAGTCTGTCTCAAAGCGCAATCCGTTTAAATAAAAGCCTTGAAAACGCACGCAAATCGTCGACCGGCAAAAGGCGATAGTGCATCTTCCCGTTCACTCTAGGTCGCCCCGCTCCTTCGTGATTCTTCTCAGAGGGGCCATCATTGTTTCAAAATCAAAATCGTGCGTATCAACGACCTTGTCTCGGATGAATCTGATTCCTCTTTCCGCCAATTCCGCGACAATTTGAAGTGATTCATCCCGGTCGTCTTTGGCACCATATTCGAGTTTCGCAAGATACGTGAATGCCTTACGGAGGTCTGTCTTTTCTGTGCGTTCCCACTGTTGGCGCTGGATTAGCTCCTCAGTCTTGCCCTTCACCTCATACCTGTTCCCTTTCTGAAGCAAGTGACCGACTGCCGCTGCAGCGTAAAACGCCTGTATGCTATCGTCGAAGAGATGCTTTCCCAAGAGTTCCCTCTGACGTTTTAGAACCTCGGGGCTAGGGTTCTTCCGCGAACCGCACAAGAGATCGTAACATTCATGGGCTTCTGGTGTTGCAAATATTCTGGTCGGAGACACCAAAGACGTCTTCATATTTTGACCTCCTTAATGGCAAATTCTTTCTTCTCCTCCTCAGCTTCCCTCTGGGCTTCCACCTGATCTGTAATAACTTTAAGCTTTGTAACGAAATCGGTTCTATCGCTATTCCTAAGAAAGATGTAGCGACATACATGCTGCCAGAAGGACGCCGGGGCCTCTCGCACAAGGTCGAGAAATTCGGTAACAGTCGTCATCAAAACAACCTGGCTCCCAAATGACGACAAGTGGCCGGTCAAGTTTCTAATTTGGTTTGGGTCGAGATTCCCGAAGAACGTGTCGAGTATGACTGGGGCTTCCCTCTCTGATGCCTTTAACAACCCATAGATGAAGCTAACAGCTAGTACTTCTCTCTCGGACGAGGATTCCGCCGTCCAAACAAGAGGATTTCCCTCATAGTTCATTGCTCTGACCTGAAAATCGTCATCTACGTCGATTGGGTTAGTCTTGTGGAAAAGCTCAGGTTTGATTGTAACTTTCATGAGCATGTCTCCAGTCTCTCTCGCGATCTCTTGTCTTTTGTCATCAGCCAGCTCAATCACTGCATCTGAGAATGTTTCATGCAGAGCATCGGCCAGTTTGTGCTGTTTCCTGAGAAGCGTGGAGCCAACCCCACCGAGTTGGTAGAGGTCTTTCTGCAACGCGAGTTTATGCTTCTGAATTTCGCTTACTACCCTGTCGAGCTCCTTGATGGAATTTTGCAACGCCCCTATCTCAATATTCTTTTGCTTAAGATCCACCTCGACATGCGCTGCTTGTTTTCTTATGTCTGCGGAATGAAACTTCTTCAGTTTCGCTTTCAATGTCTCGATTTCGGTCTCGAGGTCCGTAATCTTAACTCGATACTCATGTCTCTTTTTCCGCAGGGCTGCTGGATCGTACTTCGACGATTCAAAACGCAATACGATCTGCATAATCTCCGCCAGCGCTGGGTCTAGCGGTTCGATTCCGGCCGCCTCCTTCTTAATGTCAGATTCGATTCTCTCGATTTCTTTCTTGTAGGAGGAAAGCATGGAATCCGCGTAGGCCTGTTTACAGACTGGGCATCTCCGCTGGGCCAATAATTGTCTTAACTGGTTTTTCTTTGCATCGAGGCTCTCGATGTTTTTTTCATGGGCCTGGTTATCTGCATCCTGTCCACGAAGGTCAACGGCTCGTTTGTATAGCGTGTGGTAGAGAATTTCCTTGGGGACCTGATCAATAAGCGTCCGAAGCTGCTGGTCGACAGCGTCGCATTCTTCCTCGAGCTCGTTCTTGCGTTTTTCCTTACTATCGTACTGAGCAAATAGTCCGGCTGCTTCTAGCAGATCCCCCTGCTCGGATTCGAGGCTCTCAGCTGCAAGTCTCGCCTGTTTAAGGAGATCCTCCTTTTCCTTCTTGATGTCCAATTGTCTTCTTTCTTCAACGTCCTGGTTGTCCCATGCCGCTTGCTTCCGCACACGCTGCTCCTCATCGTCCGAAGTTGCGGCAACCTTTCTCGCGAGCTGAGCCAATACGACTTTTAGATCCGAGACCGCGTTGTTCATGGCTGTCACATCAAGTATCTGCTTGATAGAATCAGTCACGGGCTGATCGATTTGTGCGGTCAAATCCCTAACCCGGTCGCCGTGGAACATGAAGAAGGTACTGGTGGAGGCGGGCAGAAGAAATTCCTCTATGAATCCTTCGGCGTCTGGCAGTTCCCTTTGATTAGGACCTTTCAGGGACAAAGGGGGAAGGATTACGTCACGGGCCGAAGGGACAATCTTCCCGACTGAGGCCCTTCTTTCTAACACATATTTCCCAAATTTCAGATCATGAGCAACAAGCGCTGGTCTCACCGCCTCTCCAGGCCAGATCTCCAGCTTCACGGATAGACTTGTCTCCGTTGGGGGCTTATTCGCGAGTGCCCCGCCACCTTCCCGGAAAAAAAGCCCCAACACATCTTCCTTCAAATACTCCTTGTCGCCGGCTCTGCCTTCGAACTTGAGATTGTAAAGAGCCCATCGAATCGCCTTTCCAATGTTAGTCTTCCCTGCTCCGCCATGACCAACTATTAGCGTAATGTTCTTTTCCCCGTCAGGGCTGAGATCAATCTGCGTGGAGCCTCGATAGGATCCGAAATTAGTCAGTGTGACCCGTTCGATAATCACGACTCACTTACCTCTGGTGTGTTGTCTGTCTGGACAGCCTCCTCTTTCAGCACCTCCAAGATTTCCTCTTGACGGAAGTGCTTTTCGCTTTCTCCGGGACGAAGGTGTGCGCGCTCTATCTCGAATACCTTCGACAATAGGCTCGCGGTCAGGTTGTGTTTCTTGGCATACTTGTTGAGGATTTCCACTTTACTGGGCACAACACTTCACCCACATCGACAATAGTTATCATTCAACTCCAAATAATCTCCGGAGTTGGCGAATCTCATCTAAGACGTCAGTTCTGTTGAGTGAATCTTGAGCGAAAGACTCAAGACGATCAAGTTCAGCCTCGACGTATCCGTTCTCTTGTTTTGTTAACGGAAATGCCTCACTTTCTTTGGAATATGGGAGCATGCTCACATCATGAATTGTTGAATGTTTCTTTCCTTGATATTTCCTCAGGATTCTCCCCCTCCTCTGAATCCATTCCCGTTCAGTCCTATTACTGGCTACCAATATGGCAGAATCTAGCGCGGGTAGATCGATGCCTTCATCCAGACAATGGATTGCTCCAATGAACATTGGGCTACCTTGATACGGAGCTCCGAATTTTTCTCTGATTCGTTTACGAGTTTCCGCAGGAACATGGCTGTCATATGGTTCTAGGTCATAGTGTCTTTGACCCATCAAGATCGACGTCCTATCCAAGTGCTGCCGGTCCTCACAATATATTATGCATTTCTTGAGATTTGCTGCTTCCTCATCCACAATTTGAATCGCAACATCAGTTTTCGCCAAAGCCCTTCCAATAGTATTTCTCCATCGCTTTCTTAATTGAATTAGCCTAGGGAGTCTAGCAGTAGGGAGGACCCCAAGCACATCGTCCCCCCTCTCTAAACCTAATGAAGGGTCAATCCTGCGTAATTCTTCTTCGTATTCTGTGAGACGCTTGCGAAGCTCAACCAAATCTTCACGCTCCAAAGGAACAGCGTGGACAAAATACTTGTATTCCGAAAGAACTGTGTCCCTTATTCCGTGCGATAGGGGATAGCAATAGGCTACTCCGCCGTGCTTGCCCTGGAAATAACCTTCTAGCGTTTCATTCTCGTCATCGTCGTATCGGCGCCAAGTCGCACTTAAGCCAATCCGGTAATTGCCCTGAATCTTCAGAACCTCCCCAGTGGGACCCGGCGCGCCTGCGTGATGGACCTCATCAATGATAATCGCGAGTCTTGAGGGATCAACCCGCTTCACGATATTCCTAAACCATTCCTGCGAGGCGCTCTGAATGGTGGAGATTATGAAGACTCGTTTGTTCTCTTTGGAGTAAAACCCCAACTTAAAATCTTCAACGGCTTCCGTGGCCTTCTGCTCAAGTTCTTCACGAGACCCATGGAAGGAACTAATCTTAACCACGTAGACATTCGACCCGCCGTACATTGGAGTGACTTCATTGTCTGCCCATTGATTCACTAGGTCGATGAGGTTCCCCGTAACAATTATGGTAAGAGGAGGCTCTTTGAGATGGTTCAGTGCTAACAGAGCTGTTCTGGACTTACCAGAGCCTGTGCACATATCCAGTATGCCGCGATGCCCATTTTGGATCCAGGCTAGAACAGCTTCCGTCTGGCATTCGCGTGGAGGAGCGAGGATAATTGGCGGGGTTGGTCCTATTTCCCTTAGAATGGTTTCAAGCGGAACGCCATAACTCGCAAGGAGCTCTCTTGGATATTGATCCAGTGGGCGAACCCTTACATTTTGGAGCCGATCTTCCCACAAGTTTTCGAAGAACCGAATGTGCCCGGCCTTGAAATTCATAATTGCTGGTTGATCGGAGCAGAATGCAACGAGACCCTCCAGATTCTTCTCGCTTCCATCTCCACTCTTGCTGACGTTCTGAGAACCTTCGAAGGTTATACTATTCTCATGGAAATCACTAAACACACCTATCTTTCTATGGAAAATACCTTCCAACTTCTGCGCTGTAATCGCTACCTTGATATCCAGTAGGCCAAGCTGAACCATCGTTCCTATGTTGCGGACAGCTCGTAGCAGTTCTTGGTCTGAACTATTCTTAAGGCTCTGCAGGATTGCTGTGAGCTTATCGTCTGGTGTTCTGTACCTCTTCTCGTAACCTCCAACGATCTGATCATAATCATACTCAGAAATATCATGAGAAGCCACAATTCGCATTACACAATGCGGAGTACCTGACTGCATGGCGTTCCTAATGAAATGAACTAGTGGCTGAGCGAGCGCCTTGATTCCCGCAACGCTGAAGCTTCCGGTTGACCTATCGTATGTTTTCGCAAGACTAAGGATTGGGGTGTAAAATTCGGAGACGAGATCGTTGTCATTTGTGTTGTATTCGCCCTCCCGGATCACACCATCGCGAAGGAGGTCTTTGAAGGTGCGGATTGGGAGGGGCGTCGAAGTAACCATGATTGACTTACTACCGATTAAATTACTGCGGGATGATTTCTAAATGATAGTAGTTCAGAGGAAAGACGTGTGAACTATCTGCTGTGCAAATGACTGAATCCCCTGCAGGAACAGCTAGGGCATCACACACAACGCAATTATATACTTCCCTCGCTCGATGCTTGGCAATTCTATCTTTTTGTTTCTCTGATGAAAGATACTGGGCCTTGAGATTGCCTGCTTCGCGCTTATGAACGTAGATTGGATTAAGGCAACTGCAAATCTCGTTACGTGTCCAGATGATAGGCTTCCAACATCGCGCGCAAATTGCATTGTGTGGCTCGACCATTGGAACGTGCACTTGAGTCATTCTCTCGCAGTGATGAATCTGACCTTTCGGTGTGAACGGCACCCACCTACCATTCACTTCCCTCCAGCCGATTGCACTCATGCAGAATCTACATTTCGGCAACTCGCCGTGCACTTTCCCTGTAGAGAACGTGAGTCTATCCTCAAGAGTTTTTTGGTAAGAGACCAGAATTGCACGACTTGGGTATTGAGGGCAACAATCTGCATTACTCAACACTGGTAACCGTCGACACTTGAACTGGACTAAGGTCATGCACGTGAATTCGAAAAGGATTTGAATCCTATGTCCCAGTTCTGACCTAGACGAGTCCGGTAGGAGATTGAGTGAGAATGACCAACAGAATCTCATCCCATGAATCAACCGTGATCAAGGAGCAATTTCTCGGACGGCTTGGACGCCCTTATCAGAGAATTGCAAATTCGCTTTACCTAATTCGAGGTGGAACGGTCAACGTCAAATTGACCAGGCCGCGCTCTTCGGGGCGATATTGGTTCAACATCCAAAAAAGAGCGGATTCATTTTTGTGGATATGCTGGAACAAGAGAATCCAAGAATCTACCTACTATTGGATCCCAGCTCGAGAAATGAGAGAGTTGATTGCACTCGGGGCCTACAGAGATTGGACCTGGGAGCGAAGAGGTCGTAGAATCCCGAATTTCATGATCGATACTATTACAGACGAATATGTGGCTGGCAAGACCAGGGTCTCGATAAGGCAATTTCGAGATGTGAAGCACCCTCCACTAAATCAACGGCCTAGGCCTAGCTCTAGGAGCTGACCGATCATTTGACCTGGGACGACGAACTGGCTAAAATTATCAGAAAGCGTTGGAGGGTGGGTCAGACATTTAAGCTGGAGGAGATTTACAAATTTGAGGACCACTTCTCGCGGACATATCCCGAGAATAATTTCATCCAGGAAAAACTTCGTCAGGCATTGCAGCACCTGAGAGATCAGAAAATCGTCGAATTCATGTCTGATAGAGGGACCTACAAAAGAATATCGTAGATTATTCATTTCTCCCCAGCGACTCAGCTTCACCGTTAGGTCAAGGTTAGTACAACGAAAACCGACCTACAGCGACCTACCCTGAGATTGTTCTCACTCTTACAGAAAACAGCATGGTAAGCCGACCAGACGAGTCGAAACAATATCTTGGCGACGAATATTTTATTTTCCGATTCGAAGGGGATGCCGATCATCTGGTCGGGATGAGACATAAATTGTCATTAAATTCTAAGGTACAGGGACAATGAAGAAGGTCATCGCGGAATCTCATTTTCATCGTGAGAAGCCATCCAGGTTCATCGTTGACGCGCATGAAGACATAGCAGATAATGCTATGCAAGGGCGTGATTTCAGGCTTTCAGCTCTCGAGAAACGGAAGCTCGAAACCCCGCCCGACAGCACCAAGGGAATCGCGACCCTTGGCTTGCCCGAACTCCTTCAAGCGGATGTGCGAATAGTTTTCGCAACTCTGTGGGCCGCGCCCTGCAACATGCCCGAACCCAAGGTCAAACCATGCTACGAAACCCCCCAGCAGGCCTATGATTTGGCAAGAAAGCAACTCGAATACTACAACGCCCTCGCCAAAGACCCACGCATCACACTAATTCGCTCAAGAACCGACATTGACCCTGTACTGAACCCAGACAGCCCCCGTCTTGGCGCGGTTCTACTTATGGAAGGAGCCGACCCAATTGTAACTCCGAAACAGGCCCGAGATTGGTTTGAGGCGGGTGTGCGAATCGTCGGCCCAGCTTGGCGCGCAACCCGCTACGCGGGCGGCACACAAATGCCTGGACCGCTTACCGGGCTCGGCCGCGAATTGATGAAAGAAATGGAAAAAACTGGCCTAATTTTGGACGTGTCGCATATGGCTGAGGCTAGTTTCTTTGAGGCGCTGGAACTATTCCATGGGCCCGTGATAGCCAGCCACTCCAATTGCCGCACCATCGTCCCAACTGACAGGCAGCTAAGCGACGAAATGATCTCCACCCTCGTAGCACGCGAAGGCGTCATTGGGACAGTACTGTTCAACAAATTCCTGCAACCAGACTGGGTGCAAACGGGCGCAATAAAATCCAAAGTCACCTTGGCAGACGTCGTGAAACACATTCGCCATGTGTGCGACTTGGTCGGCGATAGGCTTCACGTTGGAATTGGTTCTGATTTTGACGGTGGGTTTGGAGCTGAAAGCATTCCCGCCGAATTAGACACGGTGGCAGACTTGTGGAAGGTTGGTGAAGCACTCGGCGACGCCGGCTTTTCCCAAACCGACATCGACAACATCCTTGGCGGTAACTGGGTCAGGCTGCTTAAACGCGCACTCCCATGATACTTATGCCATGGAATTCTCGAAATGTATCCTCTCTGATCCCTCAGGTGTTCCATGAATCGCTAATCAATCGCCAATCTTGGTTAATGGCAGGGTCGATTGTTACGTTCGCACCTGATTTCGTGAATCTACCATATAGTCGGGTGGGTTGAGGCTATTATTTGTGGATCATTTGTAATAATGGCATCGGCTTCATTCGATACGGCTGTCGAGTAGATTATTCTATCATGAAGCTCAGGGACTTTCGAATCGATGAAGACCGACCATGTTTCGGATGAGATTCCGACGGGCCGCAAGAACTGAGAGGATTCTAAATCGCCAAGTAGTTCTGCAATTGTAGCTTTTGGATCCGGAACCTTCAGTCGACCCTTCAGCCCGATATAGATGAATTCGGCGATCACGATGTCAGGCACTAGAATTAGTGTTGTCCCGGTTTCTGCCGCTTCGAAAACCTCATTCGCTTTTCTCGGTAGGTTATCTTCGAGGTATCGGGCAAGGGCCACCGTGTCAGCTACGTATAGAGGCTTCATCGGCTAGAGACGCCATTGCTTTCTGACCTGTTTTATTTCCTCTTCGAGGCCCTGAATGTTGATCTTACCCTTTAGTCTGCCTCGCAGAGATGTTGGTGGGTGCTTGATGAGTACGCCTTCCGCTGACGGCACGACTATAACGTTTTCACCTTCAAGCAGGTGGTATTTCTCTCTGAGTTCTTTTGGAATCGTGACCTGCCCTTTCGGCCCCACCGTGCTCCTAACAACCATCGTTACTCAGCCATACTTCCAGTACAACAGTCTTACATAAAGTCTTACCGTGGGTGATGACTAGGCACGAAATTTTCGAAATCTTCTGTTCACTGCAGCGACGGGCTAGGCACTGTTGCGCACCACCCCTTGATGGGCGGACCCACCCTCTACACCACCCCCTGGGGGGGTAGGGCCTCCCGGCCGTAATGCCTCTTGACCAAGTAGTTGGTCATCGGTGACTAACTACCTGGTCGCTGAGCACAAGAGGCAAGGTGCAATACACTCGATGCCAAGGAAACATGCCTTTCAGGCGAGACCCCTAGCGGACTCTGCCACGAGAAAATGCAAACCGCACTGCAAAGTACGCTACAGCTAATCGACCAAACTCTAGAAGACTACAAGACCAAGCACGCAGCCATCCAATATAGAATCACGCCCATGGCCCGCTTGTAGGACAACGAAACCCATCAGCAAGGCCAAGATCCGATACGCACAATCTTATTCGTCGTCTCTTGCACCTCCCGACATAGCAGTTAGTCGCCAGCGACATGGCAGTTGGTCGCTGAGCACAAGAGGCAAGGTGTAATGCACTCGATCGTGGGTGTAATGCACCTTGCCTTCGTCATCAGAGCCCAATGGCAGTTAGGTTATATGAGAAGAAGAAACTGCTCCCGGCAGCTGAACATACAATCCTTTCACGCTTCGGGACTGATTTGAACCTAGATGAATTGCTCCCAGCCCGTCCAGCATGTATCAAGCCCGCGTAGCAAAGTCTTAAATTCCATAGACCATAGAACCATAGGGCCATGGCATCAAGAACCTCCATTCAACTCGACAAGGACACGAAAGAGTTACTTGACAGGGTAAAGCGTGAGAAGAAAGCGAAAACCTACGCGGAAGCCATCCGCCTTCTAGCCAAGGAGGCAATGAAGTTGGAGTCAAGCGAGATCGGTACGCTTCCGAAACTCAGGTCATTTCGCAGGGATAAGCATGACCGTTTTGATTGACAGTTGGACCTGGATTGAGTACTGGAAAGGCGGAAAGTTAGCAAAGGCAGCGGCTGCGTACATCGAAGGCGACGAGGAATCTGTCGTCTCCACCGTTAACATCTCAGAGGTTTACTTTTGGGTAGCCCGATATTATGATGAAGCGACGGCCGCTGAGAAACTCAAGACCGTCGAGAAAAGATGTAGCGTCGTTGCGGTCGATAAGGAGATTGCTGTAGGCGCTGCGAAGATCAAGATTGAATGCAAGCTTGGACTCGCCGACAGTTTGATTATGGCCACCGCGAGGCACGTACATGGAAAGGTCGTCACCGGGGACCCGAACATGAAAGGCCTCAAAGACGTAATCTTCCTTCCGGGCGGGTAGGCTCGAACTCAGTCAACCCGGTAAGACGGTTTCATTTGCGGCTTGTGCTGCGGGGACTAGGCCACAGCCAATCTCCACACAGAGTGGATCATTTCTGTTCAGTGCCCGCCCGAGTCAACGACTTCTACGATCTCACTCCACTCATGTGTCCTGAAAGTGCTGAAGGTGACTTACTTCGTTTCTGGCTAAGTAAGAATTCAAGAGGGGCCCAACGGACTCCTTTACTCATGATAGGTCAAAACTTCTTGGCCTTCGGGGGCAAGTAACAGTTTGCAAGTCGAACAAATTATTCCGACGGAGGTCTAACCAAGCCTATTTATTGAAATGCTCTGCTGTACGTATGCTTGCCGACTTCAATAGCCAAATGCGGCCGTCGTCTAGCCTGGTTTAGTGTCTTATTTTCGTGTGGTTTTAGAATGGTGGTTTAGCGGGTTATAGGCCACGGTCCAATTTCCGTTACTGCACCAGCCGACTCACACACACAAAATCGGATGAACCTGACGGTCCAATTTCCGATGCCCGCACCATTAGTATCACACACACTTTTTACGACGGACGGACGACGGTTCAATTTACGCTGCGCGCACCACTAGAACCACACACACTGAAAACTGCAAGTCAACATAAGATTCGTTATGCGAGGCGTGGTCGTGTTCACAATTTTGCTCCGCACTTTGCACAGAATTACTTGCCAGCGAGGTTCTGGATTCCACTGCTTCGACAACAAGCTACCCGCTCTTTGGGGCTTGAGCCGCTTGTGTTGGTCCACTCGGTTTTCTGCGCCTCGAGGCGACGAAAACGGCACCGACTAGTAGGATGACGGCAGCGAGTATTAGCAAGCTGTTTTGCTGAAGCATTTTCATCAGATCTCCGCCTGGTGGGCTGGGAGTCTGCGTGCTTGTGTGCTTGGGTGTTTGAGTTGATGTCTGTGTGGCCGGACTAATGTTCAGGACGAGGTTGGCAGCTCTGCTTAATCCACCGCCAGCCCCTGTTACTATTAATGTGAATGGTCCGGTGGGCGCGTTCGCTGGAAGCGTGACTGTAAGCGCTGAAGCAAAGTCTGGGGTTCCGGATGCAACGGTGAAAACCCCATTCGCGCCTGAGGGTAATCCGGATACGGACAAAGTGACTTGGGAGTTGAAACCGTTCAAACCGACCACGTTGACCTGGTATGTTGTTGTTCCTCCTTGGGTCGATGTTTGGGATGGGGGGTTCACGTCGATTCTGAAGTCGAGTGACTGCCCAACCGTTAGCATGAATGCGGCTGTGTGTGATGTTGTTCCCGCGTTGCCCGTGATCGTTAAGGTGTACTGTCCAGAAGCCGCAGACGCTGTTGTTGTGATGGAGAGTATTGAACTGAACTTTGGCGTTCCCGATTTCGGATTCAGCGACGCAACGACTCCCTTCGGAGCGCCAGTAACTTTCAAAGCCACGTTCTGAGACGTTCCCGATAACAGGCCCACCGTAACCGTTGAGATTGTGCTTGCTCCGGGTGTGATGGTCCGTTGCGCTGGTGAGGCCGATATGGAGAAGTCGAAGGCCTGTACGGCCTTCACCGCCAGAAGAGCCTTCGCCTGATGCTTCACGCCCTTTGCAGAACCGGTGAGAGTGACGGGGTAGCTGCCCGGAGGAGTTGAGCTGGAGGTCGAAACCCGTAGCGTAGGGGGACTTGGAATCACCTGGTAATTCATGCCCGGCCCCAGACCCGACACCTGAATGTTGATAATAGTACCGCTGTAGGACGGGTCGCTGTAGGATATGAGAACCTGAAACGTCGCAGCCTCACCCTGCTTAACCGTAACACTAGCCGGGGACAACCCGAGGCTGAAATCGAACGGGGTTGTCGCCTGGACCACTAAGTCTGCATATCCCGCTATTATTGGGTGG
>Ga0187866_1000999_pt1 | contig 28950 bp, 24 predicted proteins | sample June2016WEW_11_1_3_FD_133013 | JGI IMG/M metagenome (GOLD analysis project Ga0187866, IMG submission 133013) | Peatland microbial communities from SPRUCE experiment site at the Marcell Experimental Forest, Minnesota, USA - June2016WEW_11_150 | ecosystem: Environmental > Terrestrial > Soil >...
CCCTGCCCCTCTGAGTGCGCTGCACGCACGCCCCCCGCGAGCCCGTTCGGCCATACTCGTGTTACCCTTTGCCCCTTTCGCGCTGGTCAGTATCAACGGGCTTTCTCCGACAACCTCCTAGGGCCCAGAATTTGCCTCTTCCCGTCGCCCGTCTTGTCGGATATAATGGAGCCACCGTCGCTTCGGGCGGTCCAGGCGGCGATCGGGAGTGAGGAACGAAGCATGGAGAGCAAGGGAGTGAGAAGGTTGCGAGGAGCTGCTCATGTTTGAACGATTCACCGAACGCGCCCGCAAGGTCATCATCCTGGCCCGTGAGGAAGCCATTCGCCTCGGCCATAACTTCGTCGGGACGGAGCACCTGCTGCTGGGCCTGATCCGCGAGGGCGACGGCCTGGCCGTGGCCATCCTGAAGAAGCTGAACGTCAACGTCTCCGCCCTCAAAGCCGAGATCGAGAAGATCGTCGCCGTCGGCACCGAGTTTTCCCCGGCCGGGGAGATCCCCTTCACGCCCCAGGCCAAGAAGGTGCTGGAGTACGCCATCTCCGAGGCCCGATCCCTCGGCCACAACTACATCGGCACGGAGCACCTCTTGCTCGGGTTGATCCGGGAGGGGGAGGGGATCGCATCGCTGGTCCTCCGGGACTTCGGCGTGAGCGTGGCGGCCGCCAAGGCGCAGGCGCAGGAACTCTTGGGGGAGCAGGCGTCCAAGCAGACCTCCACCACCCGGACGCCCGCGCTGGACGAGTTCGGCGTGGACCTCACGTCCCTGGCCCGGCAGGACAAGTTGGACCCCGTCATCGGCCGCGAGGCGGAGATTGAGCGAGTGATCCAGGTCCTCTCCCGCCGCAAGAAGAACAACCCGGTCCTGATCGGCGAGGCGGGCGTGGGGAAGACGGCCATTGTGGAAGGGCTGGCCCTCCAGATCGTGGCCAGCAGTGTGCCCGAGATCCTGCTGCGCAAGCGCGTGGTGCAGTTGGACCTGGCCGGCATGGTGGCGGGCACCAAGTACCGGGGCCAGTTCGAGGAGCGGCTCAAGGCCGTGGTGAAGGAGATCCAGCAGGCCGGCAACATCGTCCTGTTCATCGACGAGCTGCACACCCTGGTGGGGGCGGGCGCCGCCGAGGGGGCCATCGACGCCAGCAACATGCTGAAGCCGGCGCTGGCGCGCGGGGAGCTGCAGTGCATCGGCGCCACCACCATGGACGAGTACCGGAAGTACGTCGAGAAGGATCGCGCGCTGGAGCGGCGGTTCCAGGCCATCCACGTCGGGCCGCCCAGCGTGGACGAGACGATCCGCATCCTGCGGGAGATCAAGGACCGCTACGAGACCCACCACCAGGCCATCATCACCGACGAGGCGGTGGTGGCGGCGGCGCGCCTCAGCCAGCGGTATATCGCGGACCGGTTCCTGCCCGACAAGGCCATCGACGTGATCGACGAGGCCGGGGCCCGCGCCCGGCTCAAGGGGATGGTGCTGCCGTCCGAGCTGCGCGAGATGGAGAACGAGGTCGAGCGGCTGCGCGCCCAGAAGGAGGACGCCATTCGCACCCAGGCCTTCGAGGTGGCCGCCCGCCTGCGCGACACGGAGCGGAAGCTGCGGGGCGAGTTGGAAGAGCGCAAGGCCAACTGGAAGGACCAGCGGTCCAAGGCCAAGACGACGGTGAGCGAGGAGGACATCGCCTACATCGTGGCCAAGTGGACCGGCATCCCCCTCCAGCAACTGGAGGAGGCGGAGTCGGCCAAGCTCCTGCGGATCGAGGCCGAGTTGTCCAAGCGCGTGGTCGGCCAGGAAGAGGCCATCAAGGCCATGGCCCGCGCCATCCGGCGGTCGCGGGCGGGCGTGAAGAACCCCAACCGCCCGGTGGGCTCCTTCATCTTCCTGGGCCCCACGGGCGTGGGCAAGACGGAGCTGGCCAAGGCGCTGGCGGAGTTCCTGTTCGGGACCGAGGACGCCCTGGTCCGGGTGGACATGTCGGAGTACATGGAGCGCTTCTCCACCTCCCGGCTCATCGGCGCGCCGCCCGGCTACATCGGTTATGACGATTCCGGCCAGCTCACCGAGAAGGTGCGCCGGCGCCCCTTCTCCCTGGTGCTGCTGGACGAGATCGAGAAGGCGCACCCGGAGGTCTTCAACCTCCTCCTCCAGATCCTGGAGGACGGCCGCCTGACGGACAACTACGGGCGGGTGGTGGACTTCCGGAACACCATCCTCATCATGACCTCCAATATCGGGACCCGCCAGTTCACCCTGCACACCAGCATGGGATTCGCCAAGGGCGGGGACGAGGCCCACTCGTACGAGAAGATGAAAGAAACGGTCACCAACGAACTGAAGCGCGCCTTCAATCCGGAGATGCTGAACCGGATCGACGAGGTGATCATCTTCCACCCGCTGACCAAGGACCACATGCGACGGATCGTGGACCTGATGCTCGGCCGGTTGGAGCAGCAGATGAAGGAAAAACAGATGAGCCTTCAGATCGAGATGGAGGCGAAGGAGTTCCTCATCGACCAGGGGTTCGATCCCAACTACGGCGCCCGCCCCCTGCGCCGGGCCATCCAGCGATTCATCGAAGACGCCCTGGCCGAGGAGGTCCTCAAGGGGCGTTTCAGCGAGGGCGGGATTATCCGGATCCGGAAGGGCGACGGCGCGACGCTCCAGTTCGAAGCCGCCGAGCCGGTCGAGACACCCTCGTAACTTACCCTGCACGAATGCCTCCCCGCATGCGGTGCGCGGGGAGGCTTTTTCTGCTTGGCTTTTGTGAAGGATAGTGATAAGGTCCGCCGGCGTTGTTCGGCGAGCGGCCGGGGGTAGGCTTCCGGCCCAGGTTCCTCCTCTGCCATAGCGAGAGCCCGTGACGTCGTTGCTCCGCGTTCGGCTGGCTGTCCTCCTTTCGATTTGCCTCCTTCCCCTCGCCCTACCTGGGGGCGCCGGGGCGCAGGACCAGCCTCTTATCACCCAGATCGACATAGTCGGGGCCCGCAAGGTCGAAGAGGCCACCGTCCGCTTCAAGCTCAAGAGCCGGGCGGGAGACGCGTACTCGCCCGAGGTGGTGCGCGAAGACATCAAGGCACTCTACAGCCTGGGCTACTTCGAGGACATCGTGGTTCAGGCGGACATCTTCGAGGGGGGCCTCAAGCTGACCTTCGTCCTCCACGAGAAACCCAGCATCCAGAGCATCCGGATGGTGGGGAACCGGAAGCTGACGGCGGACAAGATCAAGGCCAAGATCGATCTGGTGGAGGGCGGGATCATCCCGCCGGGGGCCCTGGCTAAGAACAGCGAGAATATCCGCCTATTCTACGAGGAGGAGGGCTATTACCAGGCCCGGGTGGAAGGGCGGGAGGACCGGATCTCCCCGCAGGAAGTCAACGTGACCTTCGACATCCTGGAGGGGGACAAGTTTGATGTCGGCGAGATCCGGATCGTCGGCAACAAGTACCTGAAGGAGAAGGACATCAAGGGCAAGATCCAGACCTCGGAGCTGTACCTGTTCTTCTTCGGCGGGACCCTGAAGCGGGAGGAGTTGCGGCGCGACCTAGATCGCATCCGGGCCTACTATCTGGACAACGGGTTCCTGGACATCGCAGTGGAGGACCCGGAGATCCAGCTGGATGCCCGCCGGAAGAGGCTGCGGATAATCATCCGTGTGCAAGAGGGCCTGCAGTACCGGATCGGGGAGCTCAGCATCAAGGGGAACCGGTTGCTGACGGAACCCGAGATCCGGGGATTGATCAAGAGTCGGGTGGGGGGCATCTTCAGTCGGGAGACCTTGCAGGGCGACGTGGCGGCCGTCACCGACCGATATGCGGAGCGCGGCTACCTCTTTGCCGACATGGCGCCCGTTACCGATATCCAGCGAACCGAGACCAGGGTGAACATCTCCCTGGAAATCACGGAGGGGCGTCAGGGGTACGTCAACCGGATCGAGATCACGGGGAACGTCCGGACACGGGACAAGGTGATCCGCCGCGAGATCCGGCTGGTGGAAGGGGATGTCTTCAACAGCGCCCTGCTGCAGCAAAGCCGTCGCAACCTGCAAAGCCTCGGCTTCTTCGAGGACGTGAAGCTGGATACGAAACGGGCCGCGGCCGCGGATAGGGTGGACCTGACGGTGGACGTGAAGGAGAAGGCCACTGGAGCCTTCACCATCGGCGGCGGCTTCAGCTCCCTCGACGGTGCCATCGCCACGGCCGGCATCTCGCAGAATAACATCTTGGGTCTGGGGAAGCGGGCCTCCCTGGGTGGGCAGATCGGCCAGAATGCCAATCGCGGGGATTTGGTGTATACCGATCCATACTTCATGGACACGAATTTCGCGGTGGAGCCCCACCTCTTCGCGAGCAACACGAAGTACCAGAGCAACTTGACCTATGACCAGAGCAACACGGGCGGAAGCGTGGCAGTCGCGCACCACCTGGTGGAAGCGGTCGTTGGCGGGGTGACCTACACCTATGAGCGGATCCGGATCAAGGATGTGACCACTGATGCCCCATACCTCATCCAGCAACAGGCGGCGGTGAATAACGGTGTGTCGGAGACCAGTTCGCTCACCTTCACGCTGACCCGGGACATGCGGGACTCCTCCACCCAGCCGACAAAGGGCCTCTTTCTCCACACCACGGTCGAGTATGCCGGGGGCGTTCTGGACGCCGACAACAATTTCACCAAGTACAGCCTGGAGGCCTCCCAGTACTGGCCGCTCTGGTGGAAATTCGTCGGCCACATCCGGGGGAGCATCTCCTATGCCGAACCCTTCGGCGACACTCACACGTTGCCCGTTCAGGAGCGATTCCTCCTGGGGGGCATCGACACCATTCGAGGCTTCCGGAATTATACGGTCGGTCCCAAGGATCCCGCGACCGGCGATCCCATAGGGGGCAACAAGTCCTTCTTCATGAACAACGAGGTCCTGTTCCCTCTGTATGAGCCCGTGAAGATGCGCGGGCTGGTGTTCTTCGACATGGGGAACGCGTTCGATGAGCAAGAGAATTTTAAATGGTCCGTCAAGCGCTCGGTGGGGATCGGCATCCGGTTCGTCTCGCCCATGGGCGCCCTCCGGCTGGAACTAGGCTTCCCCGTGGCCCGCAAGCACGGGGATACCGCTGGTGAAAAGCAGGAGGTGATGCACTTCAGCGCTGGCACGGCGTTTTAGCAGACTGAAGGCGGACTGACGAAAGACACGCGGTCCCCCTGGCTGACCAGGAAGGGTATTGTGATGTCCGGCGCGGCCGGATGATATTCTGGCTGCGCGTACGGTCTTCGGCCTCTTGCCGGGAGGCGTCAGTGGGGTCGGGACCCGAGAAGAAAGGGGAGGCAAGAAACGTGAACCTCCGGTTCCGGAGATGCACGGGAGTCACAATCGCCGCGCTGGCCTGGCTGGTCCTCCTCGGCTGGGGGACGCCAGGGTGGGCGGCCCAGGCGGCAGTCCGCATCGGCATCGTGGACATGCAGGAAGTCCTGCTTAAGTCGCAGAAGGGTCAGGCGGTCAAACAGCGGTTGGACCAAGAGCGCGCCGCCCGTCAAAAGGACTTGGACGAGAAGCAGCAAGAGGTCATGAAACTCCAGGCCGAATTCGAGAAGCAAGCCCCCCTCCTCAGCGAGCAGGCTAAGCGGGAGAAGTCCGAGGCGATCCAACGCAAGACGCGGGACGCGGTCCGCGTAGGCGAGGACGCCAACCGTGATTTCGAGAAGCGGGTCCGGGAGGCGGAGGTAGAAATTGGACGGGAGATCCTCGGGGTGGTCCAGGAGTACGGAAAGGACCAGGGTTACACCATTATCTTGGAGCGAGGAATGGTGGTGTTCGGCGCGCCAGCCGTGGACATCACCGCCGAGGTCATCAAGCGCTACGATTCCAAGCAGAAATGAGCCGAGAGCCGAGAGGGAACAGGCGAGGAGCCGAGGCCTCCCGCGTATTCTAGGACGTACGGGATTCGCGGGCCAGATTGGGGAAGCGGGGCGCAGTGCGACTGGGAGAGTTGGCGGAGCGGCTGGGATGCCGGCTGGAAGGGGATGGCGGGCTCGAGATCAGCGCCGTGCGCGGCTTGGAAGACGCCGGCCCGCGGGATCTCAGCTTTGTCGTCCACGACCGGTATCTGCCTCGTCTGCAGGCCTCGGCGGCGGGTGCCGTGATCCTGGCCGAGGGCTGGCCGCCGGTGGACCGCCCCGCCTTGCGCACGCCCAACCCAATCCTCGCCTTCGCCCGCGCCCTGACGCTCTTGCATCCCCTCCCCGCCCCGGCTCCCGGCATCCATCCCACGGCGGTGGTCGCCTCTGATGCCCGCCTGGCCCCGGATGCCAGCGTAGGCCCGCTTACCGTCCTGGGTCCGGGCGTTGAGGTGGGCGCGGGGACGACGCTGGACGCGCACGTGACCGTCGGCGCCGGCGTCCGGATCGGGAAGGACTGCCGGATCTTCCCCCAGGTGGTCCTGCGGGACGGGGTGTGGCTGGGGGACCGGGTCATCGTGCACAGCGGCGCCGTGCTGGGCGCCGACGGATTCGGCTTCGCGCGGGACGGCCAGCGCTACGTGAAGATCCCCCAGATCGGACGGGTGGTGATCGAGGACGACGTCGAGATCGGCGCCAACGTGGCCATCGATCGGGCCACCCTGGGCGAAACCCGCATCGGGCGCGGCACGAAGATCGACAATCTGGTCCAGATCGCCCACAACGTCCACATCGGAGCGGACACGGTGATCGCGGGCCAGTCGGGGATCTCGGGGAGTTCGCGCCTCGGCTCCCGGGTCACGCTGGCCGGACAGGTCGGGGTGGTGGACCACGTCGAGGTCGGCGACGACGTGATCGTGGGGGCGCAGGCGGGAGTGACGAAGGACATCCCGGCCGGCTCGGTGGTGCTGGGATCGCCGGCCGTCCCGCACGGCGAGTTCAAGCGGCAGGTGGCGGCGGTGGCGCGGCTGCCGGAACTGCGCAAGCTCGTGCGCGCCCTGGAGGAGCGCCTGGCATCGCTGGAAGCCCGCCTGGGGAAGTGAGACGCGGGACGAAAGACGGAGGGAGTGGAGCATGTTGGGTCCGAAGGAGATCCAGGAGACTCTCCCACACCGCTACCCGTTTCTCCTGGTGGATCGCATCCTGGAGATGGAGCTGGGAAAGCGCGTGGTCGGGATCAAGAACGTCACGATCAATGAACCGTTCTTCCCGGGCCACTTCCCCGGCCACCCCATCATGCCGGGCGTCCTCATCGTGGAGGCCATGGCCCAGGTCGGCGGGGTCCTCCTGATGCGCAGCCTGAACGCGCAGGCCGAGAAGAAGGTCATGTACTTCACCGGCATTGACCGGGCCCGGTTCCGGCGTCCGGTGGTCCCCGGGGACCAGGTCCGGTTCGAGGTCGAGATCGTACAGCTCCGCCGCCAGGTGTGCCGGATGCAATGCGCCGCCTACGTGGACGGGAAGCTGGTGGCGGAGGCGGAGCTGAGCTCGGTGGTGGTGGATCGCGATCCCGAGGGGCCGGCGGACGCCCCGTTGACGGTCTAGGAGCGGCACGTGGTCAGCGTCCATCCCACGGCGCTGGTGGAGCGGGGCGCCGAGTTGGCCGACGGGGTGAGCATCGGCGCCTACGCGATCGTCGGACCCGAGGTGCGCGTGGGCGCGGGCACCAGCATCGGCAGCCACACCATCCTGGAGGGCCGGACGGAGATCGGGGCGGAGTGCCGCATCGGCTCCCACGTGATCATCGGCGCCGCCCCGCAGGACGTGAAGTACCACGGAGAGCCGACCCGCGTCGTCATCGGCGACCGGACGCTGGTGCGCGAGTTCGCCACCATCCACCGGGCCAGTAGCGGCGGCTCCGGCGTGACCCGCGTCGGCCCCGAGAACTTCCTGATGGCCTACGTCCACGTGGCCCACGACTGCCAACTGGCGGAGGGGGTGATCATGGCCAACCTGGCCTCCCTGTCGGGCCACGTGGAGATCGGCCGCTCCGTGTTTATCGGGGGTATGAGCGGCGTCCACCAGTTCGTGCGGATCGGCGAGTTCGCGTTCCTGGGCGCGTGCTCCGCCCTGCTCCAGGATCTCCCTCCCTACGTCAAGGCCCAGGGAAACCGGGCCAAGCCCTTCGGCCTCAACGTGGTGGGCCTGCGCCGTCACGGGTTCTCGGCCGAGGCCATCCACGCCCTGGGACAGGCCTACCGCATTCTCTTCACCTCCGGCCTCAACACGTCCCAAGCGCTGGCCCAGTTGGACCGGGAGCTCAGCGGAATCCCCGACGTGCAGCGGTTCATCGACTTCGTCAAACGGTCCCAGCGCGGGATCAGCAAGTAGTCAGCCATGGAGGCGCTGGGAATCCTGGCAGGCAGCGGCCAGTTGCCCCTCGTGGCGGCGGCGGAGGCGCGCCGGCAGGGCCTGCGCGTCGTGGCTGTGGCCCTGCGGGAAGAGGCCGACCCGTCACTGGCCGAGCGAGTGGATGCCATCCATTGGGTCCATGTGGGGCAGCTCGGGGCCGTGGTCCGCGCCTTCCGCGAGGAGCGGGTGACGGACGTGCTCCTGCTGGGAAAGGTCGAGATCACGCGCCTGTTCTCCGGGGCCCGTCCCGACCTGATGGGGGCCAGGCTCCTGCTCAAGGTGCGTGACCTCCGAGGGGACACCCTGCTGGAGGCTATCGTGGACGCGTTGGCGGCCGAGGGAATCCGGGTTGTGGAGACGCCCCCGTTCCTGGGCCCGCTCCTGCTGCGGGCCGGCCGGCTCACGCGGCGCGCTCCCACGGCGCGGGAACAGGGCGACATCGACCTGGGGCGCCAGATCGCGCGTGAGATCGCGGCGCTCCGGATCGGCCAAACGGTGGTTGTGAAGCACGGGACAGTCCTGGCGGTGGAATCCGTCGAGGGGACCGACGAGGCCATCCGGCGCGGGGGTGCGCTCGGGCGCGGCGGCGTGGTGGTGGTCAAGGTGAGCCGGATCGATCAGGATCTGCGCTTTGATCTCCCCACCATCGGCCCCGGGACGCTCTCCGCCCTGCGAGATGCCAGCGCCACGGCGCTGGCCCTGGACGCGGGACGCACCCTGCTCCTGGATCGGGGCCGATTCGTGGCCGGGGCGGACGAGCTGGACCTGGCGGTGGTGGCCGAGTAGAACGGAGAGCGTTCGGCAGTTCGACCGTTCGGCTGTTCGAAATTCGTGATTCGAATTTTGAATATCGAACGCAGAATCTCGAATGGCGAAGTGAAGAAACCGCATGGACGCCAGTGAGCCAAAGGTAAAAGTGGCGGTCGTGGGTGTGGGCCACCTGGGGCAGCATCATGCGCGGATCTACACCGAGCTGCCGGGGGTTGAACTGGTGGCGGTGGCAGACGTCGCCGAAGCGCGCCGGCGCGAGGTGGGAGGACGGCTGCGGGTGCCGGCCGTGGCGGACTACCGGGAGCTGCTGCGACAGGTGGACGCGGTCAGCGTGGCGGTTCCCACGCTGCTGCACCACCAGATCGCCCGGGACTTCCTATTGGCTGGATCCGACGTCCTGGTGGAGAAGCCGATCACCAGGACGCTCCAGGAGGCGGACGACCTGATTGCCGTGGCCGCGGCCGGGACGCGCGTCCTTCAGGTCGGCCACAGTGAGCGGTACAACGGGGGGGTTCAGGCCCTGGCGGCGCGCGTCCAGGATCCCGGGTTCATCGAGGTGCACCGCATGGGGCCTTTCCCGGGACGTGGCACCGATGTGGACGTGGTGCTGGACCTCATGATCCACGACATCGACATCATCCTCGCCCTGGTCAAATCGCCGGTCACGGCGGTCAGCGCCGTCGGGGTGCCCGTGGTCTCCGGTCAGGTGGACATTGCCAACGCTCGACTCGAGTTCGCGTCGGGCTGCGTGGCCAACATCACGGCCAGCCGGGTGACCGGCGAGCGCCTGCGCAGGATCCGGGTGTTCCAGCGCGACACGTACTTCGTCCTGGACTACGCCAGCCAGGAGCTGCATCTGTTCCGACCGACGCCCTCCGCGGGCCCGGGCAAGCCTGGCCTCAGCCGGGTGGATATCCCGGTGGCGCGGGTGGAGCCGCTGCGGCAGGAGCTCCTGGACTTCGTGAGCAGCGTGCGGAGCCGCCGCCCGCCCCTGGTCCCGGGCGAGGCCGGGCGCGACGCGGTGGCCGTGGCGGCCCAGATCATCGAACGCCTCTGAACTGCAGGCCGGAGCAGGGGAGCCGTGGAGCAGGGGAGCAGGGGAGCAGTAGGACGTGGGGATGGCGGGGCAGCCTCCGAATTCACCAGTTCACCAATCCGCTGATTCCCCGATTCGCGGGTCGCGGGAAGGGGCGCGGATCCTGATCGTGGCGGGGGAGGCCTCCGGCGACCTGCACGGCGCACGGTTGGTGGAGGCGCTCCGGCGCCTCACGCCCCGGCTGGCCGTGGAAGGCATGGGCGGGGCGCAGATGCAGAAGGCGGGCGTGACCCTCCTGGCGGATGCCGGAGACACGGCCGTCGTGGGGCTGACCGAGCTGTGGGAGAAACGGCGGGCCCTGCGGGACGCCTTACAGCGTCTGCGGGGGCGCCTCCGGACCGTTCGCCCGGACCTCTTGATCTGCATCGATTTCCCGGATTTCAACCTCCTGCTGGCGCGCGCGGCCCATCGCCTCCGCATTCCGGTCTGCTACTTCATCAGCCCCCAGGTGTGGGCGTGGCGACGCGGAAGGATCCGCACGATCCGCCGGGTGGTGAGGAAGATGCTGGTGCTGTTCCCGTTCGAAGAGATCCTCTACCGGAAGGCCGGCGTGGACGTCACCTTCGTGGGGCACCCCCTTTTGGACGCGCTGGCGGGCGTGCCGCCGCGGGAAGCGTGCCGCGCCGCCCTGGGCATCCCGGAGGACTCGCGGGTCCTGGGGCTGCTTCCTGGCAGCCGGCCGGCGGAGGTCCGCCGCCACCTGCCGATGCTACTCGGGGCCGCCTCGCGCCTCGTGGTTGATCGCCCCGACCTCCGGCTGGTCCTGGGGCTTGCGCCGACGCTGGATCAGCAGGCAGTGGAGGCGGCCGTGGCGGCATCCGGCCTCCAGGTGACGGCGCCCCCCGGCCGGAGCTACGAGGTGATGCGGGCGGCCGACCTGCTGCTGGCGGTTTCGGGGACCGTGACGCTGGAGGCGGCCATCCTCGGCACGCCCATGATCATCACGTACCGGGTGGCAACGCTTTCGTGGCTCCTGGCGCGCCCCCTGGTCCGGGTCCGGTTCATCGGGCTTCCGAACCTGGTGGCGAACGAGCCGATCGTGCCCGAGCTGATTCAGTTCGACGCCACGCCGGCGCGCCTGGCGGCCGTGGCGGAACAGATCCTCGGCTCGCCCGAGCGCCAGGTGCGAATGCGGGCGGCGCTGGCCGAGGTCCGGGCGCGGCTGGGAATGCCCGGTGCCGCAGAGCGCGCGGCCAAAGAAGTCCTGGCGCTCCTCCCGGCGTCCTCGGCATGAGGGCGTGACGATGAGCGCCCGCTGGGGTTCTCCCCGGGAGTGGAAGCTCAGCCTGGTCGTGGCCCCCTGGATCGCCAGCGTGCTCATGCGGATCGCGATGCGCACGTTCCGCCGGGAGGACATCGGCCGGCGGCATCCCGAGTCGTGCTGGGCCAAGGGCGAACGAATCATCGTGACCTTCTGGCACGGGCGGCTGCTCATGATGCCATTCGGGTACCCTGGGCAAATGGCCACGATCCTCATCAGCCAGCACCGGGACGGGGAATACATCACGCGGATTGCACAGTGGCTGGGATATACGGTGGTGCGGGGGTCGGCCACACGCGGCGGCGCCCATGCCTTCAAGCAACTCCTTCAGTGCCTGAAGGAGGGCAGCAACCTGGCCATCACTCCCGACGGGCCGAAGGGGCCGCGGCAGCAGGTGAAATCCGGCGTCATCGAGTTGTCCCGTCTTTCGGGGATGCCCATCCTTCCGGTCGCCTTCGGGGCGTCCCCCCGGACCATTCTGAAGAGCTGGGACCAGTTCCTGGTCCCGCACCCTTTCGCGCGCGCCGTGTACGTCTGGGGCGAGCCCATCTATGTGCCGGGGGATGCCGACAAGGAGGCGGTGGAAAAGCTCCAGTCGGTTCTGGCGGAACGGTTGGACGCGCTGATCGCGGACGCGGACACGCGAGCGGCAAACGGGTAGAACGTTCGGCGGTTCGTGATTCGAAATTGGGAATCGATCTTGCGGAGCGGGGCCCGTGAATGGCGAATATCGAACGCCGAATGTGGAATGGCGAGGTGGAAACGTCGGCGGAAATCGTGTCGAGCGTGTGATGTACTGGCTATACAGTCTGGGGCTGGGCGCGTTTTTCATCGGGGGCCTCCCCGTCTTCGCGGCGCAGGCGATCCTGCGAGGGAAATATCGCCGAGGTCTCTCCCAGCGCCTGGGACGTGTGCCCGCGTGGCCGGGACCGGTGCCGCCCGTCTGGCTGCACGCGGTCTCGGTGGGTGAGGTGATGGCGGCCACGCCGTTGGCCCGGGGACTTAGGGCGCGCTGGCCGGATCTGCCCCTGCTCGTGTCCACGGTGACAGACACGGGGCGGGCCGTCGCGGAGCAGCGCCTGCCGGCCGAGCAGTTCGTCTTTTTTCCCCTCGACTTCGGCTGGGCGGTCCGGGCGGCGCTGAACAAGCTCTCGCCGCGGGCCGTGCTTCTCACCGAGACGGAGATCTGGCCGAATTTCATCCGCGCCTGCGGGACCCGGGGCATCCCCGTGGTGGTGATCAACGGGCGCATCTCCCCGCGTTCCTTCCCCCGGTATCGTCGCGTCCGGGGGATCTTCCGCCAGGTGCTCCAGGGGATCCGCCTCTTCTGCATGCAGACGCCGGAAGACGCGGAGCGCATCCTGGCTCTGGGGGCGCCAGCGGAGCGGGTGCACGTCGTGGGCAACCTGAAATTCGACCTGGCCGCGGTTGGCCCCGCCGAGGGCGGGGAGGATGGGCCGGCGATCCGTGAGATGCTCGGCCTCGGCCCGGCGCAGGTCGTCCTCGTCGCGGGCAGCACCCACCGGGGGGAGGAACTGCCGGTGCTGGAGGCCTTCGCGGAGGCGCGGCGCGCCGTTCCAGACCTCATCCTGCTTCTGGCCCCGCGCCACCCGGAGCGTCTTGAGGAAGTCGAGGGACTCCTTGCGCGCGCAGGTCTTCCCTGGATCCGCCGCAGCCGCGTGCCGGCGGAGCGGGCCACCGCCGTGATCCTGGTGGACACGATGGGTGAGCTGGCCCGGCTGTATGCGGCGGGAACGGTCGTCTTCGTGGGCGGAAGCCTGGTTCCCATCGGGGGGCACAACATTCTCGAGCCGGCGAGCCATGCGAGGCCCGTCCTGTTCGGTCCGCACATGGGCAACTTCGCCGAGATGGGGAGGCTATTCCTGGATCAGGGGGCCGGGATCCAGGTGCGGGACGCGGCGCATCTCCGGGCGGAGGTCCTGCGGCTCCTCACGGATCCGGTGGCGGCCAACCGCATGGGGGAGGCCGGCCGCGCCATCGTGGACACCCATCGGGGCGCGGGTCGCCGGACGGTGAATCTCCTCGAGGCGGTGCTGTGAGCCTGGCCGCCGCCATCTGGAGCTACTGGCTCCGCGCGATGCGGTCCGAGAGGCCGACGCTTCTCCAGCGCGGTTGGCGCTTGGTGCTGGCGGCGGCCGGGTTCGGCTATGGCGCGGGCATCCGGGTCCGCGCCTGGTCCTTCACGTCGGGACTGCGGAGGATCCGCCGGTTGCCCTGCCCGGTCATTTGCGTCGGCAACCTGACTGTGGGGGGGAGCGGGAAGACGCCCTGCACGATCGCCCTGGCCCAATGGCTTCGTGCGCGAGACCGGGCAGCGGGGGTCCTCCTTCGCGGATATGGCCGCCGCGATTCGGGCGTGGCGGTCGTGGCTGACCAGCACGGCATCCAGGCCCGTTGGGAGGCAGTGGGGGACGAGGCCGTCCTGCTTGCGCGCCGCCTGCCGGGAGTTCCCGTGATCGTCGGCGGGAACCGGTACCAGGCGGGTTGTGAGGCCCTCCGGCAGTTCCCGCTGAACATCCTGGTGCTGGATGATGGATTTCAGCACCGGCAGCTCCATCGCGATCTGGACCTCGTCATGCTGGACGCGACCGACCCGTTCGGTGGCGGCCGCCTCTTGCCGAGGGGGCGCCTACGGGAACCGGTGGCGGCGCTCCGGCGCGCGCACGCGGTCATCTTGAGCCGGACGGACCAGGCCCCAGAGCTTGCCGGCCTGCGACTTCGTCTGGAACGCCTTGCCCCCGGGGCCCCACAGATCCTCACGCGCCATCGTCCCTCCGGCCTCACCGATCTTGCCGGTGCAGGGGAGCGGCCGCTCGGGCTCCTGCAGGGCCGGCGGGTGCTGGCGGTGAGCGGCATCGCGAATCCGCCGGCGTTTCATCGCACGCTCACGGCTCTCGGCGTGGTGTTGGCCGGGATGCTGGCGTTCCCGGACCACCATCCGTACGGCCCGGATGACATCCTGCGCGCGGAGGCGGCGGCGCGGGAGGCGGGCGCAGACATGATCGTCACGACGGAGAAAGACGCGGTGCGGATGCCGGCGCCGACCTCGGGCCGGCCGATTTTGGTGCTCCGGGTGGACCTGGAGATTGTCGAGGGGGCCGATGCGCTGGAGGGGCTCCTGATGCCATTGCTGGGAGGGGCCCGTGGCTGAGCGCGGCCGGTGGAGCCCCGTCGCGATCCTCGAATGGGCGCTGGTGGTGTGGCTGGCCAGGCTCTTCGCCTGGCTTCCCGAATCGGCGGCCTATGCGCTGGGAGAGGGAGCGGGGCGTCTGGCGTTCCGGCTGGATCGGCGACACCGAACCATCACGATGGAGAATCTCGCCCGGGCCTTCCCGGAGGAGTACTCGCCTACCGAGATCGTGCGGCTGGCCTGCGCCGTATTCGAGAACTTGGGCCGGACGGCGGTGGAGGCGGCGCGCTCCGACCGCCTCTTGCGCCAGCGCAGTGCAGAGACCGTGCGGTTCGACGGCCTCGACCGGCTGCTGGAGGCGCAACGGCGCGGCAAGGGCGTCCTCTTCATCACGGCCCATTTCGGACCCTGGGAGTTGCTGCCACGCATCCACGCCATCCACTTCGGCCGGATTCACGTCGTGGCACGGCCTCTGGACAACCCCCGGATCGACGATCTGCTTACGACCCTGCGGGAGTGGGGGGGCAACCGGGTGATCCGGAAGCGCGACGCGATCCGAGCGATCCTCCAGGTCCTTCGGCGCGGTGAGACGGTGGGGATCCTGATCGATCAGCACATCAGCGAGAAGGAGGGGGTGGTGGTTCCGTTCTTCGGCCGGCCCGCTTCGACAGCCTTCGCGCCGGCGCTTATCGCGATGCGATCGGGGGCGGCCGTCTTGCCCGTGGTCATTCTCCGGGAGGGGCCCGGGCGATACCGGGTCCTCCTCGCGGATGAGGTGCCTGTCCGGCGAAGCGGCGATTTCAGAGCGGACCTGGTGGAGAACACGGCGCGGTTCACGGCCGCAATCGAGGTGTTCATCCGGATGCATCCCGACCAATGGTTCTGGGTGCACCGACGATGGAAAACACACCTTCCCATCGACCCGAGATTCCAGGGCGAATCGAACCGCCGAGCCGTCGAATCCGCCATAGGCGGGAATGACCGAGCGGTCCTGAGAGGGTGAATGATCGACATCGATCCTCCGCAAATCCGACGCATCCTGGTGCGGGAGGTGAACTGGGTCGGGGACGCGGTCCTCACGCTCCCGGCCTTGGAGGCCCTGGATGCTCGATTCCCCCAGGCCGAGATCACGCTGCTGGCGAGACCCTGGGTTGGCGGGCTCTTTGCGGGCCACCCGGCCGTGGATCGGACCATCGGGTATCCGAGCGAGGATGCCCACCGGGGAGTCCGCGGGCGCTGGCGCCTGACAAGAGAGTTGAAGGAGGGGCGGTTCGATCTGGCGGTGCTCTTTCCGAACTCTCTGGATGCGGCGCTCACCCCCTGGTTGGCGGGAATTCCGCGCCGGGTCGGCTATCCCACGGATGGCCGAGGCTGGTTGCTCACCCATCCGGTCCCGAGCCGATCGACGGGGCTGGTGCGACACCAGGTCGAGCGGTACTTGGCCATCGTCCGAGCGCTGGGGGGGGATGGGACTCTCTCCCCTCGTCTGCCGGTGACCGAGGAGGCCCGGCGGAAGAGCGATGAGCTTCTGCGTGAGGAGGGGATCGCCCCGACCGGCCCTCTCGTGGCGCTGAACCCGGGCTCGGTTTATGGGAGCGCCAAGCGCTGGCGAGCCGACCGTTTTGCCGCGCTGGCGGATAGCTTGGTGGAATCGCGCGGGGCGACGATCCTCCTGATCGGATCCGGGGGGGAGCGCCCGGTCCTGAACCAGGTGGCCGCCCAGATGCGCCGGCCGGCCGTGAATCTCGGCGGACGCACCGACCTTGTGGCGCTGGTGGGCGTTCTGGAGCGCGCGCGCCTAATGGTCAGCAACGACACCGGCGCGATGCACGTCGCCGCCGCGGTGGGGACGCCGGTTCTGGCCGTCTTCGGTCCCACGGACCCCGTGGCGACCGGGCCCCTGGGTCGATGCGCCCGCGTCGTCCGCGTGCCGGTGCCGTGCAGTCCGTGTCTCCTGCGCGAATGTCCCATTGACCACCGCTGCATGACGGGTGTGACCGTCGAAGAGGTGCTGCACGAGGCGCAGGCACTCCTTGACGCGGCCGACGCGTCAGGCCTCACGCCTCACATGTCACGTGGCATGCCGGCCGCCTTCCTTGATCGCGACGGCACGATCATCGAGGATCCCGGCTACCTCCGCGACCCCGAGGGAATCCAGTTCATCCCGGGGGCGATTGACGCCCTCCGGGCCCTTCAGCGAGCGGGTTACCGCCTCGTCCTGGTGACGAATCAAGCCGGGGTCGCACGGGGCCTGCTCACCGAGGACGATGTCCGCCGGGTCAACGAGCGCCTGACGGCCCTGCTGGCCGAGGCCGGGGTTCACCTGGACCGAATCTATTATTGCCCGCACCATCCCGACCACGGGCCGCCGGAGTACCGGCGAGAATGCGACTGCCGAAAGCCGAAGCCCGGGATGGTGTATCGGGCCATTCGCGATCTCGGCCTGGACCCTTCGCGGTCCGTGGCCATCGGCGATCACGTGACCGACGCCGCCCTGGCCCAGGCGTTCCCGGGAATGGTGGGGATCATGCTGCGCACCGGCCATGGCGCCGAACAATGGCGGAAGATCCGGGAGGGAGCGCTGGAGCTGCCGGAGCGCGTCGCGGATGATCTCCGGGCGGCCGTGGTGTGGTTCCTGGCCCGGGCGGGGGAAGAGGATGCCATCGGCTCCCATCCGGCTTGACGGGGCCCGCAGGATCCTGCTGGTCAAGCCGAGCGCCCTGGGCGATGTGGTGCATGCCCTTCCCGTGGCGGCCACGCTGCATCGGCGATACCCGAATATCCCCCTGGACTGGCTCGTCGAAGAGGAGGCCGAGGACATCGTCCGAGGACACCCCGCTCTGAGCGGGGTCGTGGTCTCGGGAAGAAAACGATGGCTCCAACAGCTTCGACATCCGGCCGAGATCCCCGCGACGCTCCGCGAGATGCGGCGGTTCGCCGCCGGGTTGCGCCGCCGGCGTTACGATGCCGTCCTGGATCTCCAGGGGCTGTTCAAGAGCGCGCTGTACGTCCTGGCGAGCGGGGCCGCGGTCCGCGTCGGCTTTGCCGAGGGGCGCGAGGGCGCCCCGTGGGTCCTCACGCACCGCGTCGTGGCGCCGCCACAGCCGGTGCATGCTGTGGACCGATACCTCCACCTGGCGGCAGCGGCGGATGCGCCCGAACCGGTCCGAGAGTTTCACATCTATCTGTCGCCGGACGATCTCGCGGTCGGCAGGTTCCATCTCGCCGCCTGCCGGGTACCCCCTGGGTGTCCCCGCGTGGTGCTCCACCCGTCGGCGCGCTGGCGCACCAAGCTCTGGGAGGTTGCGCGCTGGCGGGAACTCGCCACGGCGCTTCTGGCGGAGGGGATCGGGGTCATCCTCACCGGAAGCCGCGAGGACGAAGAGATGGCGGAAAGTATTGTTGCCGGCATGAATCCACCGCCTGTGTCCCTGGTTGGGCGTCTCACGCTGAAACAGCTCGTGGCGGTCCTCCGCGATGTGGACCTCATGATCACCGTCGACTCTGGGCCCATGCACATCGCGACGGCCGTAAGGACGCCTGTCGTGGCCTTATTCGGGCCCACCGATCCTTTGCGGACGGGCCCCCTGGGGCCGGGGAGGATCCTCAGGCGGGAGCTACCGTGCAGTCCGTGCTTACAGCGGAGCTGTCGGATCAATGACACCTATCGCTGCATGCGCGATCTCAGCGTCGTGGAGGTCCTTGGCGCTGTTCACGAGTTCCTCAGGGGACAGACCGGACCGGATCGGAAGGATCCGCAGATTACGCAGATTATTCCGCACGGGATTTCGGAAGGAAAGTCTGCGGAATCTATGTAGTCTGTGGATAGCCATCGGGTGGTTCGAAGTTCTGCGGGAGGTGCTTGGTTTGGTGAATCTGCCGTCGTTGCTTTTTCCAGTCATTCTCCTCGCCTTTGCGGGCCAGGTCTCGGCCGGGCAATCGCCGGACGTTGCCCACCTCTACCGCGGGGGCGAGCGGCTGGCGTACGACGTCACCTGGTTGGGGATCAAGGCCGGGGAGGCCACGCTCGAGGCGCAGGGTGTGGTGGACCTGGGCGGACACCAGGCGTATCACCTGGTGACGACGGCGCAGTCCACGCCCCTGATCTCGAAGATCTACCGGGTGGATGATCGGACCGAATCCTTCCTGCAGACGGACCCGATGCGCGCGCTCCGCTTCGACAAGAATCTCCGGGAGGGACGCTATCGGCACAGCAGCCAGACGGTGTTCGACCATGAGAAAGGCATCGCCACCTTCCGCTATCTGGATTTCAGCCCGGTGCCAAAAGGCATCGCGCGGCTGGACGAGGCCGAGCGGTACGGGAAGTACGTGAGCCAGGAGTTTCCACTCACCCCCGGCGCCCTGGATGAGCTGTCGGTCCTGTATTACGTCCGGACCCTGCCGCTGGTGGCCAATACCACGGTGACGGCCAGGGTGTTCGCCAGCCGGAAGAACTGGGAGCTGGAGGTCAAGGTGCTGGGACGCGAAACCCTCGAGACGGTGCTGGGCCAGCGGGAGACCTTGAGGGTGGAACCCCTCCTCAAGTTCGAGGGAATCTTCCAGCGGAAGGGTCGAATGATCGTCTGGCTCACAGACGATGCGGAGCGGATCCCGGTGCAGATGAAGAGCGAGATCATCATCGGCAGCTTCGTCACGACCCTCACCCGCCGAGAGGTCGGCTTGGCCCAGGCGCGTCTCGACTCGCACGGAGGATCGCCCCGATGACGATCGAGTGCACCTCACTGGTGACCGGCGCCGCCGGATTCATCGGGTCCCATCTGTGCGAACGACTGCTCCGGGAAGGGCACCGCGTGATCGGGGTGGATGCCTTCACCGCCTATTACCCGCGGGCGGTCAAAGAGGCGAACCTCGCCGGGCTGCGGCGTCACCCCGAGTTCCGGTTCGTCGAGATGGACCTGGCCCGGGCTGACCTGGCGCCGGTCGTGGCGGAGGCCGACGCCATCTTCCACCAGGCGGGGCAGCCGGGCGTCCGCGCCAGTTGGGGCAAGGAGTTCGACCTGTACCTGGACCACAATATTCGGGCGACGCAGCAGCTTTTGGAGACGGTCAAGGGCTCCGCACGCCTCCGGCGGCTGGTGTTCGCCTCCTCGTCCTCGGTGTACGGAGAGACGGAGGACCTCCCCCTCCGGGAGGAGTCCCTGCCGCGACCGTACTCCCCGTACGGCGTGACCAAGCTGGCCGCCGAGCACCTGTGCGGCCTGTACCATGCCAATTACGGCGTCCCCACGGTGGCCTTGCGTTATTTCACAGTCTACGGGCCCAGGCAGCGGCCCGATATGGGATTCCACAAGTTCATCCAGGCGGCGCTCGAGGACCGGCCCATCCTGGTGTACGGGGACGGGGAACAGACCCGCGACTTCACCTACGTCGCCGACGCCGTGGAGGCCAACTGGCTGGCCCTGGGCCCGCGCGCGGTGGGGCAGGTGTTCAACATCGGGGGCGGCTCGCGGAGCAGCGTGAACCAGGTCCTGGCCAGCCTGGAAGAGATCCTGGGCAGGCCCATCCGCCGAGAGTGGCACCCGCCCCAGCCGGGCGACGTGCGACACACCTGGGCGGACACGACCCGGGCCCGGCGCGTCCTCGGGTTTTCACCCCGCGTGTCCCTGCGGGAGGGCCTGGCCCATCAGGTGGAGTGGCTGCGAAGACTCTCAGGCAACGCGAAATCCTGACGCGACCGACAAAAAAGCCTTGACGATGCCCCCTAATCCTGGTAACGATGCCGCGTAACGTGACTGGCAGCGCCGGATGGAGTGGGAGAAGGGACGGCGTAGTGTGACAACGGCCCCGCCCACCCAGAGGGTGCCCGGCGAGGAACACGGGCGAGGGGGCCCGAAGGAGTCTGCGATGAAGAGACATGGTTCCCGGGGAAGATGGATGGCTCTGGCAGTGGTGGCTCTCTTCTTGACGGCGACGACGGCGTGGTCGGCCGATACGATCGTCTTGGGCACCGCCATTTCCCAGACGGGGAAGTATGCGCGGGAAGGGAAGTTCTACGTGGATGCGTACCAGATAACCGTGGATGCCGTCAACGGGGCGGGCGGGGTGAAGGTGGGGGGCAAAGCCTACAAACTTGAATTGAAGATATACGACGACCAGAGCGACCCCAACCTCAGCGCTCGTCTATTTACCCGCCTGGTCACGTCGGACAAGGTAAACCTCCTCCTGGGGCCCTATTCCAGCGGGATCACCATCCCGGCCAGCTCGGTCTCCGAGAAATACGAGGTTCCCATGATCCAGGGCGGTGGGGCTTCGGGGCAGATCTTCAGCCGGGGGTACAAGTACATCTTCGGGACGCTCCCCAAGGCGGAGTTCTATTTCCAGTCGGTCGTGGAGGCTGCGGTCAAGATGGATCCCCCCGTCAAGACGGCGGCCCTGCTGTACTCCAACGAGGCCTTCGATCGAAGCGTGGGTGAGGGAACGCGACAATGGTTGAAGGAGCATAAGGTCGAGAAGGTGTACGACGAGGAGTATCAGCCGGCCACGCAGGACTTCACCTCGATCCTGGCGGTGATCAAGAGCAAGAATCCGGATCTGATCCTCCTGGCTGGACACGAGGAGAACACCCTGAACTTCATCCGGCAGGCCCAGGCCTCGGACATAAGCCCCAAGATGTGGGTGTTCACCGTGGGGCCACCCACGGGAGACTTTCGCAAGACGCTGGGAAAGGCGGCGGAGTACGTGTATGGCATCACGCCGTGGCTGGAGGATATGGAGATCGGGGGAGAGGTCTTCCGGTCGGCTCGGGTATTCGGCAAGCAGTTCAAGGAGCGGTTCGGCTACGAGGCGGACTACCATGTGGCCTCCGGAGCCGCCGACGTCCTGGCCTATAAGTTTGCCATCGAGAAGGCGAATTCGCTGGATCCGAAGAAGGTGCGGGATGCCCTCGCCAGCCTGGATGTGGAGACGCTCTACGGTCGCGTGAAGTTCGATGAGACAGGCCAGATCGCCATGGGTCAGGTCCTCCTCCAGATCCAGGACGGGAAGCTGGTGCCCGTGTACGTCGCCGGGAAGTTTGTCGGCAAAGCGATGTATCCCATGCCGAAGTGGAGCCAACGGAAGTAGCTCTGCGGGGAACGCAGTGACAAAGGGACAGGGTGACAGAGAGGGGCTCGGAGAATGAGGTGCGGGCTCCTTCTCTGTGACTTTGTCCCTCGGTACCTTTGTCTCTGAGGGGATGAGATGCTGATCTTGCAGGTGTTGATCAACGGGATCCTGCTGGGCGGGCTGTATGGCATCATGGCCATGGGCATGTCCCTGATCTATGGCGTGATGAGGATCGTGAATATCACCCACGGGGCCCTGATCACGCTGGGGGCGTACATCACGTTCTGGACCTTCACCCTGTGGGGCTGGGACCCGTTCCTGTCTCTGCCGGTCACGATCCTGCTGCTCTTCCTGTACGGGTACCTCCTGCAGCGATTCCTCCTCAACCTGATCGTTCGTGCCCAAATGTACCTGACCCTCCTGATCACCTTCGGCATCGAGGTGGTGATGGTGAATCTGGTGAGAATCCTCTGGTCGTCTGACCTCCGGCAAGTCACCCCGAGCTATGCAGCGGCCAACTTCTCCGTGGGCGGCCTCACCATTCCCTACGTCCGGCTCTGGGTCTTCGTCACCACCGTTGTCCTCTCCCTCCTTTTCCTGCTGCTCATCGAGCGCACACGGCTGGGTCGGGCTATCCGGGCCACGGCCGAGGAACTGCGCGCGGCGCGCCTCACGGGAATTCCGGTGGGTCACATCTACGCCGTGACGTTCGGGTTGGGGGCAGCCCTGGCGGGCGCGGCGGGGGGAATGTGGGGCATGCTCTTTCCGATGACGCCGATCATGGGAAGACCGCTCACCCTCAAGTCCTTCGTGGTGGCCGTGCTGGGCGGCTTGGGCACCATGATGGGGCCCATCGTCGGCGGCGTGGCACTGGGCCTGGTAGAATCCTTCACCGCCACGTTCATCGGTCCCACCTACCCCAACGCCATCAGCTTCGGGCTCCTGGTCCTGATCCTGATCTTCCGACCGACCGGCGTCTTGGGGAGGAGGGAGAGCTAATGAGCACGAAGCGCTGGGTCCCCCTGCTGGCCGGCCTCGGGATCGTCCTCGTCCTGGCGGCTGGGCCCAAGGTAGTGTCGCCTTTCATCCTGCAATTCCTTATCAACCTGTTCATGATGGCCATCCTGGCGGAGAGCTGGAACCTCATCGCCGGATTCACCGGGTACGCCTCCTTCGGGAACGCGGCCTTCTTCGGAATCGGGGCCTACACCACCGGGGTCCTCCTCACGCGGGCGGGATGGCCCTTTGCCCTGGCGTTGCCGGCAGGCGGGATCCTGGCGATGCTATTCGGTGTGGCGGTCGGGATGCCCGTCCTGCGATTGAAGGGACAGTATTTCGCCATTGCCACGCTGGGGATTGGCGAGACGATGCGGGAGGTCGTGTACAACGTGGAGATCACCGGGGCCGGGACCGGCCTGGTGATGCCCATCTTGCGCAGCCCCCTCACGTTTTTCTACGTGATGCTGGGCATCCTGGTGGCCGTGACCCTGGTGAACTGGTGGGTGTCGGAATCCCGGTTCGGCTACGGACTCATCGCCATCCGAGAGGACGAGGACGCAGCGGCCGCAATGGGGATCAACACGCCATACTACAAGACGATCGCCTTCGCCCTGAGTGCAGCCTTTGCCGGCCTGGCCGGAGGCGTGTATGCCTACTGGATCACATTCATTGATCCGGATGCAGTTTTCAGAATGACGACGACCATCCAGATGATAATCATGGCGGTCTTCGGCGGGTCGGGGACGGTCCTGGGCCCGTTGCTGGGGGCCTTGGTGCTCTCCTCGGTGTCCGAGATGCTGGCCACTCAGTTGGCCACACTGGCGGACCTGTTCTACGGCGTAATCATCGTCCTGGTGGTCCTCTTCATGCCCAAGGGCTTGTCCGACCTCATTCGGCAACGCGTGTTTTCGCTCAAGTACTTTGCCCGGAACCTTCGGGAGTACCGGATCTGACGATGCGGCAGAAAGGCGTTCGGGGGTTCGGCGGTTCGGTTGTTCCCTCGGAACGCGAACGACCGAACTCCCGAACTACCGAACGCTCTTGAGGGGAACATGGTGATCCTGCAGGCACGGCGCGTGACGAAGCATTTCGGGGGGCTGGCCGCCGTCTCGATGGTGGACTTCGACCTCCGCGAGGGAGAGATCCTGGGGCTCATCGGCCCCAACGGGTCCGGAAAGACCACGCTGGTCAATGTCATAACCGGCATGCTGCCGTACACGGATGGAAAGGTTCAGTTCAAGAGCCAAACCATTCAGGGTTTGCAGGCCCATGAGATCGGGCAACTGGGGCTCACCCGCACCTTCCAGGTCGTGAAGCCGTTCCGCAATCTCACCGTTCTCCAGAATGTGATGGTGGGCGCGCTCTTCGGGGCACGCGGTGGTGCCCGAGACCTTGCATCGGCTCACCGGAAAGCGGAGGAGGTTCTGGAGTTCGTCGGGTTGGCTCACAAAGCGCACGCGCAGGCTGAAAGCCTGGGTGTTCCGGAGCGGAAGCGGATCGAACTGGCCAGGGCGCTGGCCATGCGGCCGACGCTCCTCTTCCTGGATGAGGTTATGGCCGGCCTCAACCCGTCAGAGATCGACGAAGCGGTGGAGCTGATCAAGCGGATACGGGACCGGGGGATTACCCTCGTGGTGATCGAGCACGTGATGAAGGCCATCCGGAAGCTGTCGGATCGGATCATGGTCTTGTTCCACGGGGAGAAACTGACGGAGGGATTGCCGGACGAGGTCCTCAATAACTCGGCCGTCGTTTCGGCTTACCTGGGCCGGCGATACGCGGAGCAGGCCCATGCTTGAGATCCGGGGACTGAACGCGGGGTATGGAGAGGTCCAGATCCTCCGGGACGTGAGTCTGTCAGTGGGGACGGGGGAGATCGTCACCCTGGTGGGCAGCAACGGCGCCGGCAAGTCCACCCTCCTGAACACCATCTGCGGGATCATCTATCCCTGGTCGGGGAGCGTGCACCTGGAGGAAGCGGATATCACCGGGTTGAACTCGGAGGCCGTCGTGGCCCGCGGCATCACCCAGGTCCCTGAAGGCCGGCGGCTCTTTCCTCAGATGAGCGTGAAGGAGAACCTGCTGATGGGGGCGTACCGCCGGAAGGACCGGGTGGAGATCCAGCGGGACCTGGAGTGGGTGTGCGAGTTGTTCCCCATCCTCAAGGAGCGGCAGGGGCAGCGGGCCGGCAGCCTGAGCGGCGGTGAGCAGCAGATGTGCGCCATCGCGCGCGGCCTGATGGCCCGGCCCAAGATCCTGATCGTGGATGAGCTGTCGCTGGGTCTGGCTCCCATCATCCTCGACGTTCTGGTGGACACCATTCAGAAGATCCATCGGGAGGGGACGACCATCTTCGTGGTCGAGCAGGACGTGGCCACAGCATTCGATCTGGCGGCCATCGGGTACGTGCTGGAAAACGGACAGATCGTTCTGTCGGGCCCGACCGCCGAGTTGAAGGTGAATCCCCACGTGAAGAAGGCCTACCTCGGCTTGTAGGTGTCGGAGGGGAGGCCCGCGTAGGAACTCCGGTGGTGTAAGGAGAGTTGCCATGCTGGTGCAGCACTGGATGACCCGAGACGTGGTGACCGTCGAGGCGGACACGCCGTTCCTGGAGGCTCGACTGATCCTGAAAGACAAGAAGATCCGCCATCTCCCGGTGGTGGACCGCGGGAAGCTCATCGGCGTCGTGACCGACCGAGACCTGAAAGAGGCCGCACCGTCCGGCGCCACGACCCTGGATGTCTACGAGCTGAACTACCTCTTATTCAAGATGAAGATCCGGGACCTGATCAAGAAGGGGCCCATCACCGTCAAGCCGACGAACAGCGTGGAGAAGGCGGCCCTCCTGATGCACGACCACAAGATCGGATGTCTCCCGGTCGTGGACGAGGCCGGGAGCCTGGTCGGCATGATCACGGAGACCGATCTGCTGGCGGTGATGGTGGAGATTCTTGGGTACAAAGAGAAAGGTACTCGTATCGCCTTCCAGGTGCCTGATACGCCGGAGGCCTGCCAGGAGCTGGTCCACGTCCTCCGCGATTTCCGCCTAGACTTCCGGAGCATCGTCAGCACCGCGCTCCATACTCGACCCGGTTACCGGGACTTCGTCATCCGGGTGAAGGGCGAGCAGGCCGACGCCCTGGTCAAGGAGCTGAAGGCGAAGTACGGCGAAGGCGTGAGCGTCCTGGTCACCTGACCGGCCTGCGACCCCCGAGCGACGGGCGGCGTGGAGGGGCTCACCCTGGCCGACACCGACCCGCCGGACGTCGTCCTCCTGGATCTCCAGATGCCGGGGATGAACGGCTACGAGGTCTGCCGGGTCCTCCGGCAGGGCCCCAAGACCCAGCGGATCCCCGTCGTCATGGTGACCGTCAGCGACGACCCCCACCTCAATCGCGATGCATACGCTGCCGGGGCCCAGGCGTGTGTCCCGAAGCCCTTTCGAAAAGAGGGCCTCATTGCGGTCATTGAGGCTGCCCTCGCGCAAGGGCGTGGCACGAAGGGGCAAGCCGGGCCGTAGTCCCCTCCGTGGCGAGGTGACGGACCTAGGCCTCGCCCTGAGCATGCGCCTCCTGAAGCTTCACGGCGGCCGGATCTGGGCCAAATCTCCGAGGGTGAAGGGCGAGGAGGCGCGTTCACGGTCCCCCTGTCGTTTGTGGGGCTGCAGGCAGCCGGGGACCCCTGATCGGCCGATCCGAAGTGCGGCCTTGATGATCCGGCCACAGACCCGACCCGATGGGACCGCGAGGCTCGCCTGGGTGCGAAGTCGAAGTCTCGCTTGGCGATTTGGGATTGACCGGTCTACCCTGAACAGCGCATTATATGCTGGGTAGTGTCGGCAACCGCTCGCCAGAATTCCCAGGTCGGGAGGTCGAGCAATGAGGCAGCCCCCCAACAAGAACCTTGCGGCCCGCCTGACAGCCCTCCTGCAAGCGACCCGGGTTATGGCCTCCTCGCTGGATCTGGAGCAGAGTCTTCAGGCCATCATCCAGCAGGCAACCATCATCTCGGGCATCAACGTCGTCCGTTTGTTCCTCCTGGACGAGGAGGCTCGGGTGCTCCGCTACCGAATTGGGACTGGCATCCCGGTCGAGGAGGAACAGGGCATCGCGATTCCCGTCGGGGAAAGCTTTTCAGGGCAGGTGGCCGCGACGGGAAAGCCCGTGGCAATAGCAGACACCCGCAAAGATCGCCGGCTTCTGTATCCCCAACACGTCACGAAGCATGGCCTCGTTTCCTACCTCGGGCTTCCTGTGATGATCGGGGACCGGATCCTCGGCGTCCTGGTGTTCAACACCTCGAGCCCGCGCACCTACTCCGATGAAGAGATCGCCTACCTCTCCGTCTTTGCCGATCAAGCGGCCATCGCCATCGAGAACGCCCGTCTCTTCCAGGAGGAGCGGGCGGGGCGAAGACAGCTCGAGGCCGTCCGCGCCGTCTCGACGGAGATCGCGCGCGAGCTGGATCTCGATGCGGTCCTGGACCTGATCGTCCGGCGGGCGACCGAGCTGACCGGCACTGGAACGGGCACAGTCTATCTCTGGGACGAGAAGACCCAGGCCCTCTTTCCACGGGCCTGGCATGGCCATGGCGAGTGGATCCGCGGGCTCTCCTTCCGGCTCGGCGAGGGCGTTGTGGGAACGGCGGCCCAGCGACGGGAAGGGCTGATGGTCAACGACTACCGGACCTCGTCCTATGGGGTCCCCCTGACCCTGGAGCACACCCGCATCACGGCGGTCCTGGCCGAGCCCCTCTTGTACGGTGACCGGCTCCTCGGGGTCATCGGCATGGATAACGAGAGCACGCAGAGGCCCTTCACCCAGGAGGACCGCGACATCCTGACCCTCTTTGCCGGCCAGGCGGCCATCGCCATCGAGAACGCCCGGCTGCTCCAGGAGGAAAGGGACCGGCGCCGGCAGCTCGAGGCGGTGCGGGTGGTGACCGAGGAGATTACCCGGGAACTGGACCTCAGCGCCGTTCTGGGCCTCATTACCCGAGGGGCCGCCGACCTCATGGGGATCTCGTTCGGGGCGGTTTACCTCTGGGATGAGGCGACCGAGGTACTGACCCCGCGGGCCTGGCACGGCTTCGGAGATTGGATGAGTGAGGTGCGTCTCCGGCCGGGCGAGGCAGTGGCGGGGGTGGTAGCCCAACGCAGGGAAGGCATGATCGTTAACGACCTCCCGACTTCGCCCTACGGCCACCCCCTCTTCGTGGAACGGAGTGGCATCATCGCTGTCCTGGCCGAGCCTCTTCTCTACCGGGACCGGCTGGTCGGTGTCATCGCGATCGGAACCGACAGGCCGGGAGAATCCTTCACCCCACAGCACCGCGAGACCCTCGCGCTCTTCGCCGCCCAGGCGGCCATCGCCATCGAGAACGCGCGGCTATACGGCGAGGCGCTGGAGAAGACCGAACGCCTGGAGGGACTGACGCGCACGAGTGCGAAAGTCGCTGGAACCCTTCGGCTGGAGGAGCTCCTCGACGCGATCGTCCAGGAGGCCGCAAAACTCCTCAGGACTGAAGGCGCCGGGTTCAGACTGCTCGAGGGGGATCGGCTGGTGGTGGCCAGCCGGTACGGCCTCGCCCACTACACCACGCTCGCGCCCTCCCTCCACATCGGGGAGAGCCTGGCCGGATTGGTGGCACAGCAGGGCCGCCCCCTCATGGTTCCGGACCAGCGCGAAGACCCGCAGATCCTCGTCGAACACAGGACGGCCGCAGCGGCCCATGGTGCCGTGGCCTATCTCGGGGTCCCCGTCCGGTACCGGGACCGGATCATCGGGGTGCTCCATGTGGACGGGAAGGAGCGACGGACGTTTTCCGAGGAAGAAATTCGTCTGCTCAGTGCTTTCGCGGATCATGCGGCCATCGCCATCGAGAACGCCCGGCTCTTCGAGGCCACGGAGCGGGCGGCCCGTGAGACCCGGAGCCTCTACGAGGTCGCTCACACGCTCACGACCTCGCTGGATCCCGCAGAGGTCCTGCACCTGATCTCGGTGAAGACCACGGAACTGTTGGGCACGCCGCATGCCCAGGTGGTCCTGTGGGATGAGGAGACGAAGACGCTACGGTTCGGCGCGGCCTACGGGACAGAGGCGGAGAAGGTCAAACAGCAGGTGTTCCGTCTGGGCGAGGGGGTCAACGGGATCGTGGCTGAGACTCGGAAACCGCTCCTCGTCAATGACTATCAGCGATTCCCCAAGCGACGTCCCGACATGACAGACTTGGTTGCGGTGATCGGCGTTCCGCTGCTCTACCGCGGCCGGTTGCTGGGCGTCCTCACGTCCCACGCGACACAAGCGGGA
>Ga0187866_1001029_pt1 | contig 28312 bp, 24 predicted proteins | sample June2016WEW_11_1_3_FD_133013 | JGI IMG/M metagenome (GOLD analysis project Ga0187866, IMG submission 133013) | Peatland microbial communities from SPRUCE experiment site at the Marcell Experimental Forest, Minnesota, USA - June2016WEW_11_150 | ecosystem: Environmental > Terrestrial > Soil >...
CAACATAGGCTACTTGTACCCTGTCGGGGTTAACGTGTCGGCTTCGGGAGTTTTCGGTGACCCCTCGAAGGCTTCAAAGGAAAAGGGTGAAAAAATAATCGATGCCGTGGTCGAAAATATCGTAACATTCGTGGAAAGAGAGTGGAGACCCTAAGCCTTTTCCTGGCCTAATCACGTAATCAACGTCCCCGATCCTGGCTACTTTCTTCAAACCAGGCCTCCCCCAGTAGCAAGGTGGGAAAACTTCGAGATGCCTGAAAGTTGCCAACCTGTGAATGATGGTGAGCAATAGATGTTGGTCAGGATCATGAAATCAATGAATATTGATTGATTATAGACTAGGCAAAGTATTGACAAAACTGTTAAGCCCAGAAAATACGTCTGAAATGCAGGACCGTTGGGCCAACACTGAATGAGATGTATGCGTTATGGTGCTTATTCTCTCAAGAGAAGACCTCGAGGCAATAATGACGATGGAGGAAACCATCCAGGTGGTTGAACGTGCATTCAAGGAGTTGGTCTGGGCGTGCAGGATGCTGCCGCTGCCCATCTGGCATTCAGCAAAGCGAAGAGGGCTGGCGTGGGCATGGAAGTTGCATTGTAGGTTCACACTCGCACACGTGTTTGGCCCAACAGAATGGTCTCCCCCCATTAGCAGATGTCTCTGTTATTCACATGTCCTGTGACTCTGCTCCCGGGCAAAGGAGGAACGTTGGCCGACGCCATGAAGGTAATGAATGCAAATGATTGTCCGAGATCTCTCTCTTCTACGAACATCTTTTAGGGATAGATGTTGGAAAATCAGAGACTGGGGTCGAGAATGCATGTTATGATCATTGGAGGAGGAGTCATAGGCATGTTCACCGCCTACTACCTCCTCCAGGAAGGACATACTGTGACTTTGATTGATGAAGTCGCAACGGCTGTGACATCTGTCTGGAACGCGGGGTTTGTTGTACCATCGTTCGCAGGAGCTCCGCTTATTGGAATGTCAACAATTCTGGCGCCATACGTAGGCCGCCAAGGTCCTGTATACATTTCTCCACTGGAGGTTCTAAGAAACCTCGAATGGTACCACATTGCGTCGAAAAGAGCTCTCAAAGGGTACGAAGACGCTGCGATGTCATTGGGTAAGCAAAGCCTAGCCCTGTACGAAGACTTCTTCAGAACCGAATCCATTGAGCCCGATATTCAGCGAGGAGTCGCCGGAGTTTATGTAAACAGAGAAGACGCAGAGAAAGCCGCGGCTACTTCGAAAGCTCGCTTTTTCGATCAGGTCGAAGCTTATGAGATGGGCTATAGAGGGGTCGGAGGAGGAGTGTTCTTCGAAGATGAACTGTGCATAAATCCGACCAAACTCTTTGGCGAACTGAGAAGAACACTGTCAGGGTTGGGCGCAAAGATCCTTCTCGGTAAGGAAGCTCAACTAAAACCAGACCAAGGCAAAATCGGCTCAATATCAATCGACGGGCATGAGATTGTTGGGGACTGCTATGTCATTACAACGGGTTCATGGAGCAGTAAGATCTGCAAATCAATTGGCTACGATCCCCACATTCTTCCAGCCAGAGGTCTGGTCACTTTGTTCGAAACTGGTGGCGAGAGAATAGTCAGCACTCCTGCAATCCTAGAAGATAGTGGTATAGCGGTAACGCAACACAACGAGACTACGCTGCGACTGACTGGTTTCTTCGAAATGGTCAACTTCAAAAAGAGTTTTGCTGATTCTCGGAAGCAGTGGCTCTATAATATCACGAAAAAGCATCTCACAAAATACGACATATTGAGATATGCGTGTGAGGGCGTCGGCTACAGGCCCTGCACTCCTGACCAGCTACCTGTTATTGGAACGGTTCCAGGTTATGAGAACCTGTACATCGCAGCAGGCCATTGTCGGCTGGGCTTGACTTTGGCAACCGGAACCGCCGACATGATCAAGTCATTGATTAACGGCACTAAGATCGTAAATGAATACTGGAACTGCTTTGATCCCGCCAGATTCGAAAGCTAGAAGCAGCCCTCGAGTATTCGGACTGCGGTATGCAATTTCATGAAAGGCAAGGAGCAGAGCGTCTCCACCCGGGTTGCGTCGGCAAACACAAAACGCAGGGAGAATGAGATACACAGGTGGAACCAGGCTCAGACCACCCCGAAACTACTGTTCCCCTAAGGATGCTACCCTAGACACACAACGAAAACTGGACAGAAACGACTTTGCGGAAAGATTTGCCTGCCCGGATTCGTCTAGTTTTTGTGGACGGGTTGTGGTCAATTAACCGCTCTTACACGTGGAGTTCCACGTCCCGCAAACCCCATCCACGTGGACACCCCAAAACAGCCCTTATTCTATATCCCCGGTCTAATGGTGCGGGCATCGTAAATTGAAACGTCGTCTACCCACCCAAACCGGTCATTAAGGGCGGGCGCGTAATGACGATTGGCGCGGGTAGCAGCGCGGTAAAGCAAGCTATAGAAAGAAGTCAACCGCTGCTGGGCCTACATGGACATATCCACGAATCGAAGGCCGCAGTGAAGCTCGGCAGGACATTATATGTGAATCCTGGGAGAGAATATGGGGAAGCTGTGCTTAGGGGAGCGATAATCAGTGTCCGAGAGGACAGGATTCTCTCGTGCAAATTTGTACGGGTAACCTAAGACGGGAAAGAAGAGGGAAAACAAGTATGAAAGCGGTCTTGTACGAAGACTTTCGCGATAAGATCGAGTTAGATACTCCGCTGACATCAAACGCAGACATAATGAAGCTCAGGACAGAACTCGGGATTCCCCAATATGTAGCTGCAGAGGATTACCTTATGCGGAGGCTTGTTGTCACGGTATGGGCAGCTAGGAATGTGAATCTGATATGCGAACAGCTTTCTGGTGATGCTAAGAAAAGGGTCCCTAGGAGTCCTGTCGATGTCGCGTTCTTCGGGGGCGCGGCATTCAGGCTCTTGTGCAAGGGCTCAAACCAGTCAGGCGCGTTCCACAGAGCCCTTAACGATCTGGACATCATCACCGCGAAGGAGAGGGCTACCGACCTCATCAACCTTATGTCTGTGCTTGGACAGGTGTTCGGAACAGAATACTTTCATTTCGTGACGACGGCTGACCGATTGTTCAACAATGCCATGCGTCCGAAGAGATATCGCATCCACGCCGTTAACGGACTTCATGACGGAATACCCGCGGCAGGCGAAATGGACATTTTCTGCGATAGGATTGCCATGTGCCACACAGTAGATGTTGGGAAGGAGCTGAAGAATGCACCAACAAATCTCTACACGATTGGTCTCGAGAAATTGTTGCTCACCAAGCTTCAATTCATCAAGAAAATACCGAAAGAAGTCATCGACCCATCAAACGAATACAGAATAATCGGCGACTTTGACGGGAAGAATGTGCTTGTTGGAATGGAAGACAAGGACTTCAGAGATGTTGCATCCGTCTTTCATGATTACGATTTGGGAGAGGATGATGGAGAAATCAGAATCAATGAACTCTACGACATTTTGAAGAAGGACTTGAACATGTGTAAGACTGTCCATCTCAATCTTCTAGGGATATTGAAGAATACTCACAGGCTGAACCTACCAAGAGAGCACGCATCAATAATTGAGGACAAGATTCGTAAACTGATAAAGGAACTGCCCGAAGCTAGAGAAGGCTTCCTCGGCGCGTTCAAGAAGCAGTGGTGGGCTACGGTAGAGGGGTGAGGTATCGCGTGGATCTCTACTCAGGCGGTACCTCTTTAAAGATCGTGCCTAGGTCGATTCCACGTGCCCGATTCAAGGCGAAGGACATGCCGTAGATTGCAATAGCAATTATGAAGACGACAGGTATCATCCAGATGTATAACGGGTTGATTGGCGCTCCTGTGTAGGCTGGCATTATTGAAGTGATTCCAAGAATAATAGCGAATATCATCGAAGCAATACCGAAGAGAACCACTAGAGGAACCCCAGCGATTTTCTTCCTTGTCCATCCCGGTGCGACTTCGAAAATATCTTTCCTCTTGTAGGGAAGAGTGACCCCGGTTAGGCCTACAAAGAAGTGAACTATCATCCATGACACAGTCAGGTACACGAAGTATTGGAAGAGAGGCGTGTATAGATAGAGAAATAGTGAGATCACCGTGATTACAAACGTTACTAGGGCAGCGACATAGGGAGCGCCCCTTCGCGAGTCAATTTCCGAGATTTTTGTTGGCAGTAGCCTGTCGAAAGCCCATGCGAAAAGAGCTCGCTGGCAAGCTATCATGTTGCCGAGCATGGCGATTAGAACGGTCGCCATGAAGTTCAAGCCGATTATCAATATCAAGACGGGGTTTCGAGTCAGAAACACTGAAAGCGTGTGAGGATATGGGCCGAATGGGGCGAACGGGTAGCCGGCATTACCGCTCATCCAAAGATAGCTAAGAGCCCTAATCAGCTCAATCCCAAATGCTTGGTATGAGATAAAATAGATTAGCACAGCCGCTACTGCAAACATGAAGAGGCCTCCGAAAACCGAGTATATCATGGATTTCTGCGCCTCCTTTACCTCGCCTGCAACGTACACGGCGATGGCGAAGCCCGTGAAGGAGAGCGAGGTGAAGATCACACCGAGCATAGTTCCTGACCACGAGAAACCACCGGTGTCAAACCCTGCGGCGGCAGCCTCTCCCAACACTTTGTCAACCGTCGTCCCCGAATATGTGTTGAAGTTCGAAATGAAAGTCGGGCCCCCGTTCGTGAGGGCGAGCCCAAAAAAGGTAAGCAAGCTGACGATGGAGATGAGAAACAGGGCCCAGTAGAGGCGCATCCAGGCTCGCGTCCCTAGGAGCGAAACGCCAGTCATAATGACTAGAACTACGATACTTGTGGCAATGATCACTTCGTTCGTATTCATCGCCGAAGTCCAGGCCATGAGGGCCTCATTGCCCGTCGCTTTCGAAAGCGCCCAAAGTGTTGGGTTGAGACCGTCTCTCAGCATCCAAGCCGGCCCGGTACCTATCCAAGTCGCTGTGAGGAAGAAGAACCAGAAGCTAGTGACGAACCCTGCAGACGGCCCGAGGATTCGGCTCACGAAGACGTACTCGCCGCCGCTGCGTGGCATCGATACTGACAACATCGAATAAGTTCCTGCAAAGAAGACAAACAGAAATATCGAGATCAGGGCAGAGACGACGAGATTTGCGCCTGGGAAAACAGAACCGTACACCAAATATGTGTACGAGATTCCGAAGCAGCCCATCACGCCTACGGGAAGCATAATCGATTCAAAAAGGGAAATCTGTCGCACTAAGCCAGTACTTTTCCTAGCAAAATAGAAATTCTTGCTGGCCAATGTAACCTTTCTCGCTACCGACTCAGGCGCTGCGCATATAATGCTTTGGTGAATCCGCGGCTATTCGTCCGGAAGAAAATTCAGAGCGATATTTTGTCCACGCATAACTGCCCGCATCCCTGGCAGCGATTTCAGTTGGCCTTGAGATTTCTCGCGAAGATAATGGATGAGCACAGATATCTGGAAGCTCGATGCGTCACTCGGCAGGACGGTCAAGGTTCGCAATGGTCTTCGAACCAAAATTCGGAATGTTCGTTCCACTGTCAAACGACGAAGCAGCAAGAATTCATCACGCAACACTGGCCCTCTTAGAAAGGACTGGAGTGAAATTCGACAATGAAGTGGCACTTAAGTTACTGGCAGATAACGGCGCGGAAGTAGACCACAAGACAAGGATCGTGAGAATTCCCCAATACTTAGTCGAGGAAACCATTCGCAAAGCTCAACGGTCCATCCTGTTTGCGGGAAGAGATCCTCGCCACGACATCAGGCTAAGCGGGAAGACTGTTCATTTCGGGACCGGTGGAGGAGCAATCGGCAGAATCGACCCAATCACCTTGGAGATAAGAAGCGCCCGCAAGAGTGATGTCGCTGATGCTTGCAAGCTAGTGGATTTTTTGCCGAACGTGGATTTTGCGATGTCTTTGTTTTGCTCTCGGGACGTGCCGGAGGAACTTATCAGTCTTCATGACCTTGACGCGATGCTGCATAATACCCAGAAACCTGTAATGATTGTTGACTACGGGACAAATGTTGACTACATGATAGATATGGCCGCGGCCGTAGTGGGAGGACGCGAAGCACTTCGGAAACGACCAATCCTTGGCATGTACTCAGAACCCGTATCGCCTCTTACACATAGCCGAGAACACGTGAACAACATAATGAAATTCGCGAAAGCAATGTTACCAGTCGTCTACATTCCGTCTCCGTTGATGGGCGCATCATCACCAGCAACAATCGCAGGGACAGTTGTTCAATTCAACGCTGAGACATTAAGTGGCAATGTTTTGATGCAATTGGTTTCGCCAGGCTCGCCTTACATATACGGTGCGGACGCTACTGTCATGGACATGCGCACTGGCGTATTCTCATACGGCGCACCGGAGTGGATGGTTAACAACTTGATTCTTACCAACCTGGGGCGCTATTATGGGCTTCCTACGTGGAGCACGGGTGGCTGCAGCGACTCCAAAATCCTAGACGGGCAGGCAACATTGGAGGCCGGCCTTACCTTGTATAATGCCGCAGCCAGTGGAGCAAATCTGATTCACGATTTCGGGTTCCTCGATTTCGGACTGACGGGTTCTTTGGAGCTTGTCACCATCGACGACGAGATAGCCTCCTACACAAGAAGAACTCTCTCTGGCGAGAACATTGATAGAGCTAGTATCTCGCTCGAACTGATAGACAAGATTGGCCCTGGGGGCAGTTATCTGGCAACATCCCAGACGAGAGCTGTTTTTGAAAAAGACCATTGGAAGCCGCAACTTTTAGACCGCAATCCCCGGAAAACGTGGGAAGCTCAAGGAAAGAAGTCATTAGTCCAGAGAGCCGCGGAAAAGACAAAGATGATCTTGGAGACCCACAAGGTCGAACCGCTCTCATCACAAGCGGACAACAAGATCAAGGAAATACTACTACGAGCCGAGAAGGAGATTTTAGGAAACAAAGGCTAGAGGGATAGCAAAGAGACCCTTGCATGCCTTAAGACCGGTTTACATTAGGCATTTGCAGCATGCCTCTCGGTTAGGCTGATCCGTTCGATGGAAAACATGGAAACAGTCCTTGAGAGATTAAGGAGCATACCAGGAGTCGTGGCATGCTGGGTTCTGCCCCAGACTGTGAGAAACCCACTAATGCGGCTTGAAATAGAGTCTAATCTCCGTCTCGGTCTGCCAGGAATCCCGATCGTGAACGAAGGAATCAAAGCGGTCCTTCACTGTCAGCATGTTGTCGCAATATGTCATTCTCCTGAACTGCGGCACCCGCCTGGCCCTGTCGTCGTGATCTGCGGCCCCGACGAAATTGTAGCGGAGGAGATTTTTGAACCCAAGCGACTCCGCCAACTTTCTGCCGACCCGAATACAATCTTGTTCGGCAAGAGCCTTGTCTTTTACCGTGATGCTCTCAAGCAAGCAGCAGGTAAGCCGCTCAGACTCTGCTACAAGGGCCTGCCCTTCCCTGAGTTGGAAGAAGTCGAGGGAATCCGGGATGTAATCTCTGTTACGATCGGATATACCGCCCATTTTGAGGTAGCAAAGAACGCAGGATGGAATCCCAACGATCCGAACCTGGGTACCGTGCTTATTGGATTCAATCAAACCTCAGACATGGATTGAGACCAAGAACACCCGAAAGAAAACTCGCGTTATCGAGAGCAGTGTAACTAACTCGGTTCCGATATAGCACTACGCAATTCTGAAAATCGGGTGCTTAGGGTCAGGCATGGCTTTGTCTTCTATGGACAATTGCGCAAACGCGGCATCTGCCATTCCGATAGCTGGGAACACAATTTCAGCAGACTCGATTGGGCCGTAAAGAACGAAGTTCGCTCCGGCAGCAACTGTCAGTGCACATGCCGCGGCTATGCTTGATTCCTTTGCTTGTTGCCCCATCTTCTTCTTGAGTCCTCTCCAAGTGTCAATAGCATTGTGAGCACCTGATCCGAGTGGGAGGCCGAATTCCTGTCTCAACTCATGAATTGCGCGGCACGCCATGCCTAGGCTTGGTATGTCTATCACCGCTGTGTCTATCAGGGGCTTATCTATGCCTGCGCTACTAGCCACTGGCAGCAGCCGTCGAGCGGCCTCTACCTTTCCCTGCGATGTGAATTCTTTGGTGTTCAAGGCAAGGATGACTGCACTCCGTATGCCTACTTGTTGTATCTTGTCGAGTTCTTCTTTCTTGTATTCGGGTTGCAGGGAATTGTATATTATCCGATCCTTCAATCCGCTGTTCTCCACGTAATCCAGGGCCGCAATTCTAACTGATGCGGTTATCCCATCCATCAGGATTGGTGCTTGGGTTACTCCGGATACGAAATCAAGAAAGCGTGAAAGTGCCTCCGGCGTCGAGCCAACAACATCGACCATATGGGGGTTACCAGTCTTTTCCGAGAATTCTTCTTGCCTCTTGATGAGACGCTCAGCCTCTTCACGGTCGAATTCCCCTTTCATCTCGTCTTTCAAAATACGGTGCTTGTTGTAAAACATGCTGCCCACTAGAACGGTGGGCACTCGCCCTGGCGTCCCCCCAATCTTCACGTTGCCGATCTGGAATGACTTGTGCTCTGTTGCTACTCTGAACAAATATGGTCCCCCTCTGTCCACGTGGGAGGCTTGATAATGATTGCTGTAAATTATCGACTTGAGTAGTGTTCACAATGGGACGATAATCAGTTCAGTTCGAGCACGCGTCTGACACTGGGAAAAAGTGCAAGATCTCTATGTGGAATGTACAAGGCATTGAGGAACTGGGTCTGGAAGTCCGGCTCATTCCCGACTGGGAAGTATTCGATGGCTTGCGATACGGTGCGCGCTGTCTCTCGCAGTCCGCTTGACTTCAACAAGGCTCGCGCACCTGCACCTGCCGCATTCCCTACGAACCTGAACCTATCAAGTGGAACATCATGGTACATGCCTATGTTCCGAGCGCTCTGCGAATTGAGATATGTCCCGAATGCTCCCGCAACATACACCTTCTTGATATCCATCGGCCCGACTCCAAGATGTCTCATCGACATCAAAACCCCGGTGTATACTGCAGCTTTGGCAAGCTGAATCTGTCTAATATCCTGTTGCGTAATCGTAATGTCTCGGTCGATCGCGGTACGCTCCTTCTCGGCAATCACGAATTCTGTGACACCGTTCTGAGAGCGGAGCCTCGGTGTCGCCAGATGCTTCTTGAGCTCCCCGCTGAACTCAATTATCCCAGCCTTGAGCATCTCTGCGATGCCGTCGATAATGCCTGACCCACAGATTCCTTTGGGTGGACTGTCCTTGCCGATTGTGCGATATCCGACGCTCATATCTGCAGGATCTATCCATATGCTCTCGATGGCTCCTTCAACTGCCCTCATACCGAACGTGATTTCCGCGCCCTCTAACGCTGGCCCAGCAGGTGTGGAGCAAGCCTGGAGCCGGGATTTGTTTCCCAAGATTATCTCCACATTGGTCCCTATGTCAATGAGCAGTGTGAGCTCCTGTGCTTCGTACATTTTGATGGCCAGTATGTCTGCGACCGCGTCGGCTCCTACGAAACCAGCAATGTTGGGAGGAGCGTAGACGTAAGATCCCGCATTGGCTTGAAGGCCCAACTCTTTCGATCTCACATTCAACTGTCCGCCTGCGACAGCGGTATACGGAGACAAACCAACAGATCTTGGCTGAATATCAAAGAAGAAATGGTGCATTGCAGTATTGCCCACTATCACAACATCGTAAATGTCATCCGGGCTGCGACCGACTTTCCTGCAAAGCTGCGAAATCATCTCGTTGATAGCATCTATCAAGATCTTGTGCAGCTCGTGCAATTGGGACGGTTCCTGCATCGCATAGCCAATCCGCGTAATCACATCGCCACCATACTTTGTCTGTGGATTTACAAGCGATGAAGTGGCTATGTTCCGACCTGTATTGAGATCGACGAGATACGCAGCGAGCTTGGTGGTGCCAATGTCAACCGCTAGCCCGTAGAGCCTGCTCGTAGTGTCTCCCGCCTCTATAGCGATGACTTCACCGTTCCTTTCGGTGAGTGTCACTTTCCATTGGCCTTCGCGAACTACGAGAGGGAGGGCTTTCAGAGCGTCAAAGGCAATTGAGTGGAGGATTAGACCCAGCTGCTCTCTCGCAGTTTCCAAAACCCGCTCCGTGTCAGCTCGGAGGTCCGCTCGCCCCGGCATGGGCAATTCCAGACGGAGCTTGCGGACGATTGGCGACAATGTAACGTTCGGCTCCACCCCACCAACGATTAGTCTCTGAAGGCCAAGCTGGCTCTCAGCCGGGACTTCAAGCACTACTCGGCTCGGACTCACTGCAGAGGCACAACAACTGAGACGATAGCCAGCATGGATTTCAATATCTGATAGAAACCTCTTTTCAGAATCTTTCAGGGGGGAAATGTATTCGGCACCCTGTCTCACAATTATCCTGCACTTGCCACAGGTCTCTCTCCCTCCACATGGTGCGTCGATGGAGACTTCAGCCGCGTTTGCAATCTGCAGAATACTGCCTTTCTGCGCATGACTGATCTTCCCGGAAGGTTTGAACTCGATCGAGTTAGTGTTAGACACAGAAACAGTCACATCTTCGTGGGTTTGACCCATCCTAGGTATCTGACCAGCTACCTTCGAGGGGCATCTAGACAGTCAATTCAAGCCACTAATCAACTCTGGTCTCCGTTTCCTCATCTGCTCAATCACCTATTCGAACCCACTTCGCCAGTCGTGATTGAAGTTGAGAGGTAATAGGATCGGGAATCCGAGCAAAGGGTGCAACGGACTCGGTGCCGCAAGGTAGCGAATCACTGATTCAGGATTTGGTGTCGACCAATGCATCAGTAGCTACTCGCGATGACTTGAGAACCATGATCGGTAGAAGGGGGTGATTCCACACGCGTGGAAGACCGCGAGCGAAAAAAACCACTATCGACCTTCTGTGTTCATCGTTTTCGGCGTTGCGACCCGGGACCAAACGCCATTTGAACGGCAACAACATACAATAAATAGTTTATAGCTTCGCACATACTAACGACTAATACGCACTATTACCTCGCATTACTGGCGCGTGTCTCTGCTTGTCCGAATGTCAGGAATTGCCCATAGACTCAATCCGAACCGGGCTTGAAGGTCTTCGAACAGTAGATGACAATGTTGTATCGGAATTAGCAAAATCAATTCAAACGAATGGGCTCCTGCAGCCCATTCTGGTAAGGCCGGTAAGTTCTTCATACGAAGTGGTTTTCGGTCATCATCGCCTTGAAGCATGCAAACGCTTGGGATGGAAATCAATATCCGCAATTATCAGGGCAATGTCAGCTGAGGATTCCTTTCTCACCAAGGTTGTTGAGAATCTTCAACGGAATATCCAAATCAACCCCCTAATGGAAGCCAAAGGCTACATCAATCTTATCGCCCATGGCTGGACAATTAACAAGATTGCGAAGAGAATCGGGAAGAGTGACAGTTATGTTTCCGACAGAATTGGGTTGATCCGCCGTCTCCACCCTGATGTCGCCAACAAGATCACCGATGCAGGTGACCTGAAGCCCAGCCACGGTGAATTGCTTGCGAGGCTGAAGTCAAAACAAGAGCAACTTGAACTCTCAGGGTTAGTGGAGCGAAGGCGACTAAGCGTCCGAGGACTCGAAATGATGATTTCAGGCGATCAGCCACTGAAAGAGTCGATTGAATCGAACGGAAAAACACTTTACGTCAAATTACCTCAGCAAGTTACCGATCAAACGAACCTCAAGGCAGGCGATCTGGTGTACGTATATGTCCAAAGTAGGACGAAACGAATTACGATCGAACTCGCCGCGTCAGCTAACCGACGCCCAACTCTGAAAGAATTGATTGCAACGGCTACCGCCTAGTCTGTGCACTCGGTCGAGTCAAGGCTCACGGTACGTGTCGAAAAATAGTATGATTAACACTCCGTTTTGAGTGGTCAAAACCCAGTGAGGCGGTCCTGTAATCTGTTGCAATCCGGCGAAACATACTGTTCATTGGATTAGTACGAAAGAACCAAATATGGTTTCAAGCAGAACAGCAAGCATGGCAAGCAAAAGACCGAAGCGTCAACATAATATCTCAATCCCTGCGATAGCAAAGAAGGTTCAAATTGGTTTCGTAGTCAAAAACGCCAAGAAAGTAGCGGATAACTTCTCCAAGTTGGGAATCGGGCCATTTCTCAAAGAGGAATATCCCGGCATAGAGGCTACAGTCCATGGAAAGCCTGCAAAATACAGACTCCTAGCCTACACTGCCAACATAGGACAGGTTGAACTCGAGATTTGCCAAGTACTCGAAGGGCGTCCAATCCATCAAGAATTCTTGGAAACAAAGGGGGAGGGCGTGCATCACATCGGAATGTATGTCAAGGATTTCGATAAGGAGGTCGCTAGGTGGAAGAAACGTGGGATGCGCGTTCTGCAGCAATCGAGACTTCCTCCTCCGTATCCACCGGACGGAGGCTACGCGTTCTTTGACACCGAGGGCCTTATCGAAGTAATCCTTGAGCTAGCCAACCCGCCACCACCAGGACTGGATTAGACACACACGTCATGGAGTCTCCTTCGGCAACGGCTAGCTGTGTATTCCATGGTCCATGCAATGGACCCAACGGCTGGAAATGTTCTCTGTACTTATCGGAGGCAACTTGCGAGATGCAGTGTAGTCTCCCGATGGCAGGAAGATTGATGATTTTCAGAGTTGCCACGCGTCATCACAAAATAGCTCGCAATTGTCTGTTCAATTTTGAATCTGCGTAGGAACGAATATAAGCCCAGGCGATTTCCGTTTGCACGAGGGCAATTTTGCCTTGATGTCAGTCGAGACCGTAGATCTTTCTCGCGATAAACTTGTTGAGATGTATCGTCGCATGCAACTTATTCGAAGGTTCGAGTATACCGTCAAGGACCTTTTCGCAAGAGCCTTGATAATCGGCGCCCTTCACCTATATGTCGGGGAAGAGGCCGTCGCTGTGGGTGCAATATCGAACCTAGGGCCAGACGATTATGTCATGAGCACTCATAGAGGACATGGCCACCTAATTGCTCGAGGTGTTGACGTCAACAGGATGATGGCTGAGCTCTACGGAAAGGAGGATGGCTTATGCAAAGGAAAAGGCGGGTCTATGCATATGGCGGACATGAAGTTGCATGTTTTTGCTCAGCCGGTTGTGGCCGGTGGAATGCCGCTCGCAGTAGGAGCCGCGTTAGCCTCAAAAATGAGCAAGAGCGGTAGTGTAGCATTGGCTTTCTTTGGGGATGGCGCAGCGAACCAAGGTACTACGCATGAGTCGATGAACTTGGCTTCAATATGGAAGCTGCCAGTTGTGTTCATCTGCGAAAACAATCAATACGCGGAATCAACCGCGGCCAAATACGCCGTAGCAGGCGGTAGCGTGGCAAAGAGAGGCGAGGCTTACTCGATTCCGTCAGAAACGCTTGACGGAATGGATGTTTTGGCTGTTTTCAAAGGGGTCAAAAGGGCCGTGGAGAGAGCCCGAGGCGGAGGAGGGCCGTCTTTGCTGGAGTGTATAACCTACAGGTATGAAGGTCATGAGGAAGGCGACCCATGGGAAACTTACAGGACGAAACAGGAAGTGGAGGAATGGAAGAAACGAGATCCGATTACGAACTTTGGCCAGTACCTAATAAGATCGCAAACAGCGTCAGAAAAGGACCTGGAATCGATCAGGGCAGAAGTGGAAGCAACCATCTCGAACGCAATCCGCTACGCGGAGAAGAGCCCATTCACGAATGAAAAGGAGGCAATGTTAGATGTCTTCACAGACGGCTACTATTGAACGCACAGTGAAACCAGATCGCGAGCTGACTTACCGGCAGGCAATTGGCGAGGCTCTCGCCCAAGAGATGACCAGAAACCCCAAGATCTTCATAATGGGGGAGGATGTGCGAGTATTTTATGGTGGAGGCCCCTTCGCCGTTACACCAAAGGAGAAGTTCGTAGACAAGTTCGGGCCCGAGCGCATCCGAGATACACCCATCTCAGAGTCAGCGTTCATCGGCGCCGGAGTTATGGCTGCTGTAGCGGGCTTTCATCCTGTCACGGAGCTTATGTTCAGCGACTTCTTCGGAGTCTGTATGGACCAGATAGCGAACCAAGGTGCCAAACTCAGGTACATGTTTGGAGGCCAAGCCAAAGTTCCCCTCACGATCAGAATCGCCTATGGAGGCGGAATGTCTTTCGGAGCTACGCACTCTCAGACGCTCTATTCAATTTTCGCCCATATGCCGGGAATCAAAGTGGTCGCTGCCTCTACGCCTTACGACGCGAAAGGTCTACTCACAGCAGCTCTTCGCGATGATAACATAGTGACATTCTTCGAACACAAAGCACTCTATGGGGCAAAAGGAGGCCTGGTTCCAGAGGAACAATACGTGATTCCGCTAGGAAAAGGAGACATCAAGAGAGCTGGGAAGGACGTCACAATAGTAGCAATAGGCAAGATGGTGCACCTGGCGCTGGAGGCCGCCGTCCAACTCGAAAAAGAGGGCACAAGCGCCGAAGTAATTGACCCTAGAAGCCTTGTCCCATTAGACAAGGAGATAATAATGCAATCGGTCAAACGCACATCAAGACTTGTGATTGTCGACGAGGACCCATCTCGATGCGGCTTTTCAGCCGAGGTTGCAGCGATCGCGGCCGATGAAGCATTCGGCATATTGGACGCGCCCATAAAGAGGGTTACGACATACAATGTTCCTCTTCCTTACGCCAAGCATTTGGAGGAAGCTGTACTCCCGAGCATCCGACGGATAACGGATGCTGTTCGAGAGACGATGCCGTCATAGACAGGGCATTCCAAAAGGTCCGAATCCATGGTCTACGAGGTTGTAGTGCCTAAACTAGGCGTGTCGGTGAACGAAGCGAAGATCATTCAGTGGCTCAAGCATGAAGGCGACACCATGTCAACTGGGGAGCCGATCTTCACAGTGGAAACAGAGAAGACTACGGTAGATGTTGAAGCAAGTGTCACTGGAAAAATAGTTAAAATAATCCATCCTGAAGGAGTAACCCTTCAAGCCGGCCGGGTTGTCGCTCTTGTGGCACAGCTTAACGAAAATCCCTCTATTGAAGCCATCGAAGCGAAGCTTGCAGAAATAACAGCGAGAGAGAACAAACAACAACCAGCACGACAGATAGCGCAATCATCTCTCACCGAGACTGCAGTAGCTGCAGAGGTGGCTTCAACTAGTCAGCGCGTCGTCAGGGCGTCGCCTGCAGCAAGACGCCTCTTGCGCGATTACAAGATTGACCCTGCATCTATTGTCGGCACTGGGCCTGCGTCGACGATAACTGTCAACGATGTGATGGCGGCAGTCCAAGAGATCAAGCCGGCTCAGTCAGACCTTCGAGTTACATCATCGTCCGAACTCTCCGGAACTAGGCTTACGGTTGCTCGGAAGTTGACACAGATCAACACTGAGGCAGTTCATGTGACCCTCATGGCGGATGTGGACGTGACACCGCTGTTTGAAGCGAAATCGAGGCATTCCTCGGATCAACCGGCGCCAACCATAACGGAACTTCTCGTTCCGCTAGTAGCCCAAACGCTTAGGTTGCACCCGCAGATTAACGCGATTTTCGAGCAAAATCGGATTAAGATCATCGATAACATAAACGTGGCAGTCGCTGTGGATACCTCAGACGGACTCAGAGTGCCAGTCGTGAAAGACGCTGACAGACTGTCCCTGGGACAGATTGTCGAGAGAATCAGGATATGCAGCGAGAGAGCGAAGACTGGGAGACTTGCTCTGGAAGACATGAGTGGTGGCACATTCACAATCACTAACCTCGGAATGTTCGGCGTCGAAGGCTTCACTCCTATCATAAATCCACCTCAATGCGCGATCCTGGGCGTTGGCACAATGGAAGAAAAACCAGTCGTTCGAGAGGGGCAAATCACCGTACGAAAGATAATGACATTAAGCTTGTCGTTCGACCACCGCGTTATGGACGGCGTGACCGCGGCAAAATTCCTCAATGCTTTGAAAAATACAATATCCGGTGGAGATTACAAGAATCTCTGAATGCCTGTTGTCGGCTTCGATTCAGAACTCAAAGTGACCTTGCCTTTTCTCCTTGAATGCTTCTTCTACGATGGCAATTATATCGGTCATGCGTAAGCCGAGTGCTTCTATGTTGGCTCTTGAAAGAAATAGGAACTCATTGGTTTCCTCTGACAACAGCTAATGCTCCCGAACCTAGAACGAAACCGACCGGATTATCAATCTCGTCACGAAATCCCATCTTTAGCATAAGCTACCCATGAATATCAAAGCGATTTGAATACCCTACGTGAAAGCCTTGGTTTGCTGGCAAGCGGTCTCGGCTGAGTTTCTTGAAAGCCCGTTTCTTGCTTCCGCGGATCATGGTGAAGAAAAATAGAAAGAGGTTTAGGGTAATCTACTCCGGTGGGATTTCGCTGAAGAGGTACTTCATGTCAATGCCTTGTCGTCGTCTGTAAACCTTCACAAGCTCGAACAAAGCCGTTCCGATAAGCGCCACTCCCAGCATTGAGCCAACAGTCTGCAAGTTCACGTAGCCAGCGATAGATGGTGTGACGAGAACCATGTACGCGACGAACCAGAAGAACAGCGTAACGATGCCTGCGGTTATTGTGATCAGCGGTACCCTGCCTCCGATCTTGTAGTTGACTATTCTAGGTGAGTTCTTGAAGAGTTCTTTCTTGTGATAGGGAAGGATTGCAGCTGCAAAGGTTGAAACGCTATATGCCACCACTAGCAGTAGGACGAAGTTGACGAAGAGAGTGATTCCCGTATAGGTGCTTATGTAAACTCCCAGCCAAGTCACCAGCACGATCAGAACTGTCGACCAAGTTGGCCCGTGTGTTCTCTCACTTATGGCGGCCAGTCCCATAGGGCCTATTCTGTCGAAGGCCCAAGCGAAGACGCACCTAACAAGCAGCAGGATTATGCCTATGATAGCAACAACGATCCACAGGAACACGCTCAGGTAGATTAGAGCAACGACCAAAGGATTGGGCACTAGTAATGCGGCCATAAACATGTAGAATGTCGCGTAAGGTAGCTTTCCAATTAAGTTGAGGTACGCTGAACCTGCAAGAAAACGGTATCCTGCAGAGGACACTATGGCATAGTAGCCAATCAGAGTGAACGCAATCGCTATGACCTCTGAGATCACAGCCGCCTTTCCGATGTTTGACTCCCCCCTCTTGACTTCTCCTCCGAGATACGCACTAGACTGATAGCCAATCACGTTGAAAGCAGCGTAGAGCGCGGCCGCAACAAACGGTCCAAAGCCTGCAGTGTACGAGAGCCCGTTCTGGACCGCTGCGGGTTCGACTTGCGCATACGTCATTTGGGGCCCGAGGTAGTGATCCCATGTGGCTTGGAAGGTCGCCGGACTCGTCGTGGCAAAGATGGCGAACGCAAGAATCATGCCTGCCCAGCCGATCACTTCTGATATGAGAATGGCTCGCATGCTCCATTTGAGTCCTGAGAGGAGGAACGCGGCTACTGCTGCCAGAATTACGGTTCCTATGACGAACTCCCAGAACGGTTCGACCAATTGAGCACTCAAAGCGATGTATTGTGGGTTGCTGTAAATAGTACCTAGGGCTGAGAAATACCCCGATAAGCACCATTGGTTAATGAAGATGAAGAACGGTCCCATAGACAGCGCCTGAAAGATAACGAAAACCCAGTTCACTGTGAAACCAAGAGCAGGATTCAGCGTTCGACTGATGTAGACGTAGTCGAATCCCGATCGTGGCATTGAGGCCATGATCTGGCCGACCACGAAGGCGTGGAGCACAAAGAATGGCCCTGAAAGCAGCATCGCAAGTCCCAGGTCAATTCCCGGAAACGTCGCAACGCCATAGTACATGTAGAAGACGAAGCCAAGCCCAGGGGCCAGCACTGTGAAGTTGTAGAATACTGCGTCCCTTAGGGATAGTTCCCTTACTAACCCTGTAGCATCACGCAAGAATTCACGCTTTGCCGTACGTAAAACCTCGCGAGGTTGTGTCTGCCGGAGTTTGTATTTAAGCTGTATGATAGAATTGCATTTCTGAAATCTCGCTTGAATGCCTTGATAACTTACTGTTCCCTCTAGACATATCGATGGGCGATTGCGGACATAGAACCTACCGTGGTGTGTCTGGAAAATGAAGGACCACTGAATAACCAAGTCAGGTTGATTGAGGCAGCTAGGCGTTCAGCCTGATGTAAGCATGAATGCCTTTACCTTCTTGTCATCGACTACGACGAGAGCTCCTCGGAGGTACCCCTCTGAATACTCACTTCCTGGGTTGATGCAGACAGTTCTTCCAATCTTCCTGATTCCCCGAGACTCGTGGATATGGCCATGGAGGCCAAGTAATGGCTGGCACTTTTCGATCGCTTCGCGAACGGCCTGAGACCCGACGGGAATGAACTGGCTGTCCATCGAGGGCGTGCGGTCCTTATCCAACCTGGGCGCAGAGTCTAAGCCACTATCGAATGGAGGACAGTGGACGTTAAAGAGGCAGTTCTTCATGTCCACGACAAGGGCTGACATTTGTTGCAATCTTTGTGCTAGCTCTTCTTCCGGTATGTCCCTTGGCGCATTCCACGGCGTGATGTTGCTGAAGCCTAGTGAGATCATTTCGTGACCATCGTCTATCTTCACTACTTTACCCTCAGGGTTAAGTATCTGGGGTGAGAGGCCGTTTAGAAGTTCACCGATCTCCGGCCTGTCGTCGTTACCGGGCATAATGTAGCATTTCACGCCGGTGCCCTTGAGTCTCTCTTCTGCAATATTCACCCAGGACTTGACCGTTTCGATCATGAGTTGTAGGAAAACCGCGTCGAGCTTCTCTTTGTTCACGCTGAGCTCCTCAGCATTCTGAGGGCTTGTTACCAACGGGTAGTACCCGGTGTATCGGATTTTCATGGACAGTTCATCAAGTTCCTCTTTTGACTTCACGCTGATATCTTGCCCCATAAACCGAGCTGAGTAAGTTCCGTTTGATTGCTCAACAATGGGAATCACGACCTTGCCCGTCACATCTCCGCCGAGAATCAGAGCGTCCGCTTCATAGAACTTGGAGGCGTTTATGAACTTCATGAAGACCCTTTCGGAGCCATGAATATCGCTGGCGAAGAAGATTTTTGTCTGAGCCATCGACGATGAGCCTTTTTTTCAAGTTGAGGATTTGAGGTCTGGCCTTATAACCTTAGTCGGCCGTTCGCAGCAAAGAGTTCAATGCAACATTTCAAGTGTCTGTTCAATCCGATAAAGATCGGAAATATTGAGGTCAGAAACAGAATAGCGATAGCACCGATGGGAACAAGATACCATCCTGACAGGCACATCTCGGACAGATTAATCCCATATTTGGAGGCTAGGTCTAGAGGCGGAGTTGGACTTTTCATAAGTGAGGGTTTCCAAGCAACTAGATACGGGAACGCAACACTCGCATGCGCCTACGATGATCAATTTCTTCCCAGTCTAGAGAAATATGCACGGGCTACCAAGAAATACGGTTGCGCCTCTTTCATGCAGATGATGGGGCTTGGTGGAAAGGACACCGGCGAAAATTATGCGCCGTCTTCTATCGAGAGCCCCCAGTTCATCAATAAACCCAAGGAGTTCTCTAGGGAGCAAATTCTGGAAATAATAGATGATTTCATTCAATCCGCGCGCAGGGCGCAAGCGACGGGTTTTGATGGAGTGGAGCTCCACGGAGCACACTCTTACTTGGTGGGCCAATTCATGTCCCCTCATTTCAACAGAAGGAACGATGAGTATGGCGGCGACTTCGAGAGGAGAATGCGGTTACCGAGTGAAATAATGCGGGGGATAAGGGAAACTTGCGGCAAGGACTTTCCCGTTGGGTTCAAGTTCAGTGCATGGGAGCAGTTGCCGAATGGCGTCAATCATGATTTAGCGGCCAAAATCGGTAAGAGAATGGCCCAAGAAGGCGTTGTCTACTTGCACGTACAGACATCAGACTTCTACCCGCCGGCCGCAATAAGATCACCATACCCAGCTATGCCGCCTATGTATTCGCCCCGAAACACACTGACCGATTTGTCTGAGAATCTCAAGAAACACATAAGCAATATTCCAATCATGAACGCGGCAGGGATCATCGATCCTTGGGAAGCTGACTCTCTGATCGCTGAAGGGAAAGCGGATCTCGTAGCGGTCGGAAGAGCGCTACTTGCCGACCCGGAGTGGCCGAGAAAAGCAAAGCAAGGAATTAGAATTCGTCCGTGCATAAGATGCAATGTTTGCCATCATAGAGTCGTCGCAATAGAACAGGAAATAGCATGTACCGTTAACCCTTACTTGGAACGGGAAGACGAGGAGCGGTTGAAGGATGCGGATATTAAGAAAGACGTTATGGTCGTTGGTTCGGGTCCCGCGGGCATGTGGTGCGCGCTTCTTGCCTCAAGGAGAGGCCACAGAGTCAGCTTGTACGAACAGCAGAACGAATTGGGAGGACTACTCATTCCAGGCAGTACTCCACAATTCAAGAAAGATGTAAGAGCGCTCCTGGACTACTATCGTGCAGAAATCAATGACAGCAAAGTTGCAGTGAAACTCAACGAAAAGGTCACACCAGAGCTTGTGAGAGAAGTCAAGCCTGACGTGCTCGTCGTTGCCATTGGAGCACAATCAGTTAGGTTAAGGATACAGGGTGGGGACAACATACATGTCATAAGCGCTGTGGAAGCTCTGACAGATTCTGAGAAGGTAAAGGGGCATCATGTCGTTGTGGTAGGCGGAGGAGAAGTAGGATGCGAAACGGCGCTTCATTTCTCTAAGCTAGGCAAAGAAGTCACTGTGGTAGAAGCTCTAGACGATATTCTACTCGTCAACGAGATCAAGAACAATTCGACGGTGTTGAGAGAACTGCTTGAAAAAGCCTCCATAAGCATATGCACATCTTCACAAGTACAAGAGATTACACCATCGAGCGTTTGGATTGTCCACAAAGATGGGAAGCGGTCTGAAATACCGGCGGATTCCGTTGTACTCTCAATTGGGCTCAAAACCGACAAGACTTCCGTACAGCAACTAGTAGATTCATGCGCCACTGCTTTCTCCGTTGGCGACTGCGTGAACCCCGCGAGAATACTGGAGGCCGTAACCGAGGCAGACAAGCTGGCTCGTGTCATTTGAAATCAAACACATCATACGAAACACAAATCAGGAACCAATTGCTGTCAAGTTAGATATCGGTGGAGGGAGTTGAGTCCATGGATGTTGTTCAACTGACAAAGGAACTCGTTAGAGTTCGAAGCGAGAACCCGCCCGGAAACCAAAAGCCAATTGCTGACCTTGTCGAGTCCAAGATGAAAGAGATTGGATTGAAGGTCAATAGATATGATTATGGACCTGACAGACCAAACCTTCTAGGCCGGTTGACCGGCAAGGCCGATAAACCGATCTTAATGCTGAACGGCCACATGGACACGGTGCCGCTCGGCGACGCCAATCAATGGAAACATGACCCGTTCGAGCCTTCTGAACATGATGGCAGGCTTTACGGTAGGGGAACTGCCGATATGAAAGGCGGCTTAGCCGCGATGATCTGCGCGGCCAGAGAGCTTGTCGCAATCGAATCGGAGCTTAGAGGATCATTGATTTTGGCCGCGGTGGTTGATGAAGAGTTGACTGGCTTTGGCACCAGGGACATCCTTGACAGAGGCTACGGCGCTGACTTTGCCATCGTTGGTGAACCTACCCAACTAATGGTTCACACGGCTCACAAAGGCGCGTTGGAATTCGACGTCTTCACCCGAGGTAAGGCTGCTCATGCAAGCAAACCTCGTCTAGGCACCAATGCAATATACAAGATGTCTAAAGTCTGCCTTGAGCTGGAGACGCATCTCAATCAACTTGAACGAATCTCGCATCCCCTTGTTGGAAGTGCTACAATTAGCGTCGGGAGAATCGTAGGAGGAAGCGCACGTAATGTCGTTCCCGAGGAATGCAGGATAGAGGTAGAAAGAAGGATCGTTCCCGGCGAGAAACTAGAAGACGTAAGAACCGATCTCGAAAGAATGTTCAAGAAGTTAGAGGAAGAGAACTCTGAACTAAACGTGAATTGGAGGACCACGCTCGAAGTTGACGCGGCAGAAACCCCATCGGACTCATTCATAGTTAAGACAGCTACGGAGGTTGTGTCTCACATAACCGGTAGGAAAATCACCCCCACAGGTTTCGAAGCCACGTGTGACATGCGTTTTCTGGTGAACCGAGCCAAAGTACCGACAGTCATACTTGGCCCTGGAAGTCTGAACCAAGCCCACGTGGCTGATGAATACGTCACAACCAAGCAGTTGCGCGACGCGACACAAATATACTATCTCATCGCAAAGAGGTTGTTGGGAAACTAGCATTCAGATCAGTATACGGGATGGTTGTGGCCCCCTATCGGGGGAACCCAGCCATAAGTCAAGTTGTCCACAGCCTTGTCTAGGTATCTTTGTCCGTCTTTAAGTGCCCATAGACCATGTCCGGGATACAATTCGTTCACTCCCAATCCTTGCAACTTGCAAATGCTCTCTCTATATGCCTGCAAGCTTGAACCAGGCCAGTTTCCTAAACCAATAGTTCCGCCAAAGAATATGGTATCTGACGAAAACAAAATTCTCCTTTTTCCCAGCTCGGCCAACAAGCAGAGTACGCCATAGCTGTGGCCAGGCATGATCAGGGACGTAATCCTGCAGCTTTCCAAGGTGACGGTTTCATCGCTAGTTAAAGACCTATCTACCTTGCAATGAACATACTTGTAATCCTGAGGATACCAGTTCGCCTTCTTACACACGCCTAATCCGAGTTCTTCATCGGTTCCCCTTTCGATGTAATGAATCTCCTCCGTGGAAGCTAACACCTCGCATAAGGTTTCGGATTTGATATCGTTGCCTCCACATGCATGATCGGAATGGCAGTGCGTCAAGAACAGGTATTTGATTCCCCTTGGGTCGAAACCCTCCTCCTTGACATTTGCGATTAGCACTTCAGACTCCACGCCCGCACCCGCATCTATCATAGCCAGACCGCGTTTGTCTCCAATCAGGTAAACATGACAATCAAGAGGGTTCGACAAACCAATTTCTCCGCTTCCAATCATGTAGACGTTTTCCGCGATCTTCACCGCTTGAGACACCTGTAGGAAAGCTTGGAAGTAGCCACTTATATTTCTGACCACGAGCCGAGAGCGACAGTCAGGAACCGAAGGCCCGATTTGTCTGGTTCAAAGTAGGTCCAGCCCTCAGTCCTAATTGGCAACCTTTCCAAATATCTTGGGGGTCTCCACGTCCAAGTTCCACCAAGGATTCTTCCACTTTTTCTCCACGACCGGAATCCCTTTCAGGAGCTCATTCGCTCCCTCAAGGATCCTCGAAATCGTGCTTCTTCCGAGCTGTAAAGCCTCGAAGACTTGGCTTCTTTCAACAAGGTTTTGAATATTCAACCTGAATGTCAGCGCGAACTTCTTGTCGTGTTCGAGTACATTCTTGATCTTCGCAACACTAATCAAACCAGAAGCGTCGCCAACAGGGTTGTCTGCAAGTATGGCAGAAACATCCCTAATGTCCTTCTCTTCCATTCCAATCACAATTCTGTCTGACTTTAGGAAAGGGTAGTTCAGAACCCTGTAATCAAGACCAGCCTCACTCAATTGAGAAAGAATCGTCTTCGGCGCGTCGAAGATGAACTGGCACTTTGTTAGCAGGAGATTCTCAGGACTTATTGCATACGCGTTCCGAGCTGGATTCTCGAAGTCGTCTATCACATTAACTCTATGTCTGAGGTCCACGGAATCCGTCATAATGTCCAGTACACCCAAGACGGGTGTTCCATCCTCGCTTACCTTGTCTATTGTCCTAACCCTGTATCTAAGGCCTCCACGCATAGCGTTGAATGCCCTGTCAGAGGTGCTCACAAAGTGGTAGTATCTGGAACCAAACATGTCTCCAAGCTTTAGCAAAAGGCGGACAAGGTCTCGCCCTCTTTTCCTAGGGACGATGAAGTCTACATCGTTAAGATTTCGAAAAAAAGGGCTTTCAGGTTTGTTAGCGCTTGGCGAGTGCATACGCACTGCTCCACCGCCAAACAATAGGAGAGGGATAGCTGCAGACCCAAAACTCTCGGTAACAACATCAGGGGACAGTTCACGTGCCTTGTCAGCATTGGCCGCCCCCCACAAGGTCACTAGTGCTCTCTCAATCAGATAGCTTTTGGTATCAACGAACTCTGGGATTCCCAGCCTCCTTTTTGCCTCATCAAGCTCAATCTTGCAGGTCAGTGGCGTGTCCGCAAAATATTCGCTGCCGTCGTAATCCTTGAGTAGAGCAATCTTCGCCAATAGTCTGAGCCTTAAATTGACGCAGCGCAAGGCGCATATTAAATATGCGGGCTAGTTTTCGGTGGTTTGAGAAATGGATAACACGTCACGACTTGCGTTGTGATTTTGCGCCTTGCCTTTCGGCATTGAATTCTTCGTACCATTTGGAACCTGGCTCATAGTATCGTGGGTGCCACCCTTCTTTTCCTGCGGCCTTTTCTGGTGGGACCTCCCATGTTGTGATTTTCTTGGGATCAATTTTGACGAGAAACCTTGGCTGGTCCAAGGTCGCTTCCAGATAACCTGTGCCGGTTTCGTTACCAAAATACTTAACTGACATTTTCCTGCCCGTTTCAACCCAATCGGTTTGCATGATTTGGGCGGTTCCTTGGATACTGATTTTGAACTCAGGGGGACCTACGCCATCAATCAAGACAGCAACACGCGAGTTCCGGCGCATATGCTCGACCCATGACGACCTCTTCCTGCCTATCACGTATATCGATTCGCCATCCCATACAAACCACATCGGCGTGACGTAGGGTTCTCCCTCCGGGCCGACTGTTCCGACTCTCGCGATGTAGGGCCCCTTCAGGAACTCGCTCATCCGTTGTTTGGTCATTCCAACCATACCAGCTTCACCGCATTTTATCGTTCTGTGCTCATGTTCTTAACTGCATCCAAGTCCTATAAACCGCAGCCGCCAGAGTACCATCTAAATGAGAGACAATATCGACAGTTCGTGAAATTCGAGGAAGAGGAGATTAAGACTCTCTCCAAAGCAGAACAGAAGGAACTCAGGAAGGATGAGCTATTCAAGGCCAGCGGAAGTGAATAGCTCTTATCTGTTTTCCAATATTCGAAGCTCTCAGCTGTACCAGGTACCTAGCTCGGTGGGCTCTACTACTATCAAACATGCGTTCGGAATCGCCAGAAGTCTCTTGGCGACCGGATTATCGAGGCTGCCAGTATACTTGAGAATGAGCTGCTTATCGCGCCTTGATATTTCATCCTGATCTTCAATGAAGTAAGCGTTACCCTTCCCGTGCACGCCAGTTCCACCACCGGTTCTGAGATATTCAGATTCGTAGACGTCTACAGAGAAACCCACTCTGGGTTTTCGTTTAATATCTCTGTACTTCTTCCAGTTGGTCTGACTGGTTATGTAGAACTTGTTGTTCTCCCAAAGGTACCAGACAGGTGTGACATTAGGTTCACCTTTCGAATCAATGACGGCTAACCGCATCAGATGGGACTCCTTGAGGAAGTTGTCTATCTCTTCTCTCGTTAACGAAGGAAGCTCCTTGATTGCTCGGCGCAGTTTCATACTTTTGTCGAAGGCGGTTTTCCAGAATTAGAACATTGCGGACAAGGAGGCGCGGGAAATACCGTATTGTGGTGATGGCACGAGAGCTGGAAAGGTCAGGTGTTCATCTGGTCGATTTGACAATGGGTGAAGACCCGTTATTCACGATTGAAAACGGTACGATCTGCTGGTTAAGCTGGTCAAAGCGGTCAGGGACAGAGTAGGTATGAACATAATGGTTTCACCCGGCGTGCTCCCAAGGAAAGTGTCGCTGAAGGAGGCTGGGGCCGATTGGTATCCTCTGTACCAGGAAACCCACAACAGAAGACTCTTCTCAACTCTCAGGCTTGGCCAAGACTACGACGAGAGAATGAAGGCGAAATCTGAGGCAAAGAAAAAGGCCACAATAGACATGAATAAGTCGGCTGGTCCCGCAACAGTGGTCTTGTGTGCTATTGTGCCTTCAAGATGGCCCGAGTTGCAGGAGATTATCGATAAACCTCTAAGTTTTGTCGGAGTACTGCGATAATGTCAGATTCATCGATGTCTTAAGAATGGCGTTTGCAAACGAACGACGCAAGTGTAAAACAGTCAAGCGCTGCCTGTTCCGCTGGGAGAATTCTCAGAATGCTCAAGAACGCTCACTGATTCCGAAATTTGATGCAGAGCTTTCGAGTGCAGAAATCAATAGCAACCGTTATGAGAGATATGTTTGCACAGTTGGCGAGCGGCACGGAAATCTATTCCAGATCAGAAGTACCCAATCCTTAGAATTGCTTAGTTGGTAAGAGAAAATGATATTTGAGTTATTGGAATCCAGTCAAATCGATGCCATTCATCGAGCCAGCCTAGACGTTCTGGAAAACGCTGGGGCCACGTTTCTCACTGGGCGCGCACAGGAAATCTTCGCAGAAGCCGGAGCCACTGTGAACATCAAGACTGGAAATGTCAAAATCCCTGCGAGCCTGGTTAAGGAAACGCTCCAGAAATGTCCGACTGAATTCCGACTCTACGGTCGGAACCCAAGGCACAACCTGCTCTTGGGCGGCAGAAACCAGTACATGACGTGTGGCGGCGAGTACCCGTATATATTGGACCTAGAAACGGGAGTCAGGCGACCAGCTGTTTTCAGCGATCTGTCTTCCCTAATCACGGTCACAGATGCCCTGGACAATGTAAGCGTGGGAGGCAGCTACATGATAGCCCCTAGCGATCTTCCCGAAGAATATCGCCATGTCGAAAGGAGCGCTTTACATTACAAGTTCACCACTAAGACCACTCACTGGGACACAGAGGGATACATAGGCGATACCGGCGAACTGGGTTCGACGCACAACTTGCAACTTGCGGCTGTGATCGCAGGCGGCATGGATGAACTTCGCAAGAAACCTGTGGGAACAGCCAGCATCTGCCCCTCAAGTCCCCTCATCTACGATGTAGGCTTGACTGATGACGCAATCAATTTTGCGAAGCATGGAGTTCCAATCCTGATAGAGCCCATGGATAACACTGGAGCAACCTCGCCTAACACGCTTGCCGGATCCCTCGTTCAGACGAACGCAACAGTGCTTGCCGGCGTCGCTCTAATTCAGCTCGTAAACCCAGGCAACCCGATCGTGTACGGGAGCATCCCGATCAATCTCGAGTTGCGTACAGGTATACCAACAGCAGGTTGCCCAGAAACCGCGATTCGTTGCGCAGGCGGCGCACAGATGGCCAAGCATTATCGCATCCCGTCTGCGATGTCTGGGGGCGTAAGCGACTCCAAACTTCCAGACATCCAAGCAGGTTTCGAGAGTGCCCTAACGATGCTGACAACCGTTCTAGCTGGGGCCGACTGGACCAGAGTGGTTGCCGGAGCTCTTGAGTATCATTTCACTGCATCATATGAGATGCTCGTGATTCATGATGAAATGTTCGGAATGGCGCTGAGAATCGCACGCGGAATGGAAATCAACGAGGACACGATGGCAACATCACTGATCAAGGCCATAGCCCCTCTCGGTGGGCATTACATGGCGGAGAAGCATACCCTTGACCACATAACCAGTGAGAGATACCTACCAAAGATCAGTGACAAGCACACGCGAGGAGACTGGGAAAAAGCCGGCTCAAAGGATTTGGCTCGAGTTGCAAAGGATCGCGTCAAGCATATTCTGGCCACTCATCAACCAGACCCTCCTTTGCCGAAGGATATTGAGAAAGAGCTTGATGCGACGAAAACTGAAATAGAGAAAAGACTTGTCAAGGCAAAAGTGTCAGCCTAGGCGACCATGCAACGCTTGAGAACCCGCTTACGTGCAAGCCTAGCTTGCGACTAACAGTCTCCTTGTGAAGCCCCTGAATAATTCACAAGGGCTAAGAATCTCCAAATGAAGAAAAGTTATTTCCAGGAAAAGAGAGCGGGCAAAAATCTTATCTCTGGTCAACTGGAACGGAGACAAGTGAGTGTAGAGCAATCTGCTAGACCTCAAAGAAGCCGTTATCGACGTAGTCGATTCCCTTAAGACGAGAATATTTGAGGTGAGCGAGACTATTCATGCAAACCCGGAGCTGGGACTCAAGGAGTTCAAAGCATCAGAACTTCTATCTTCAATTTTGGAAA
>Ga0187866_1001031_pt1 | contig 28278 bp, 19 predicted proteins | sample June2016WEW_11_1_3_FD_133013 | JGI IMG/M metagenome (GOLD analysis project Ga0187866, IMG submission 133013) | Peatland microbial communities from SPRUCE experiment site at the Marcell Experimental Forest, Minnesota, USA - June2016WEW_11_150 | ecosystem: Environmental > Terrestrial > Soil >...
CACAACATCACCGGCTTCAACATTCAAAATGGCTCCATCCTCAATTATTCGGTCGACGGTACCCTTCATACACCGCTGCCGACGCTTTCCACCATGTCAAACCTTGGGATTGACGCTGTCCTGGACGATGGCGACCCCGCGGGCAATGCCATTTTCGTGGTCAGTCAGTCAGGGGGGGACAACCAGGACGATGCGACACGCTATTTCGTGACTATTCCGAAGTCTTCTTTCACCGGCACCGTGACGAGTTATCTTCTCGACTCGGCCCCGCACAGGGACAAACTGCAGCGAGACAGCCTCGGCTTTGCCAACGGAAGCATCATAGCCTATGACAGGGGCTCTTCCCGTTACGTCCGCATCAATCCTGCGACCGGCTCAATTCAAGACAGCCTCTACTCGGTCAACCCGCAAGATACCCGGTTCGCGTATCGTGTCTCGGGAGGCGAGTTTTACGGGTTCAACACGAAGAATCGAGTCCTCACAAAATACACGGCATGGTGGTAGGCCCTATGAATAAAATGTGCGCATCAGGGATTGCCATGGCCTGCCTTTTTCTCGCGGCGCAAATAAACCTTTTTTCCCAGGACCAGGCCGCGGATCAGAACGCGCCGCGGCGTATCCTCGTTGCCCTGGAAAAAACCTGGCTGCCCGGCTACTCGAGTGAAGACATGGCGATTCTCCAGCGATCGCTCCTCACCGCTTTGACCGGGGCGGAGGGGGGACCATCGCCCGTTGCGTATGGGCAATTAAAGGGGTTTCCCAGCTCGACGAAGGACCGCAACAAGGCGGCGAGGGACGCGGGGGCGGACTGCTGGCTCCTGGTGAAGATTTCCGGGTTGAAATTCGCTCCTTCAATTCGAGTGTTATCGTACGACCTCATCTACGATACGACAACCCTCGACTTCAGCACGCCGCGCCACGAATCGTTTCCCATAATGAATATCTCCCGTGAGCGCTGGGATGACATCGTTCCGCTGGTGGCCCGGAAATATCCCGCGCTGGGTCCCCTGGCCTATTCGCGCGGCCCTCCGGCGGCCATACCGGTCATGATTCGCGCGCGTCCCGGGACGTTGATCACCGGTCTATCCGCGAAGCCCCTCACCGCGGGTCCTGATGGCACGACTTCGGTCGAGCTTCCCTCGCCGGCTCCCTATTCGCTGCGCGCGACCCTGGTCGGCTATGTTCCAAGCGGGGTGTCTTTCTACCTGGACGGGCAGACGGAAATAAATGTGGACCAGGTCAAGTCTCCCTGGCTGTACATCGACGCCGCCGTCCTTGACGGCTTTTTCCCCGGAGTTTCGGCCACTTACGCAATTCCCATATTTCCGGGATTCATCCGCGTGGGATTCACGACCTTCCGGGCCGGGATCGCAGTCAATCAGGATAAGTTATTGACCAGCCTTCCCCTGTCGCAATTCACGCTGCTTCTCGGATGGTATATAAGCCCGGAAGACAGCGCCTACCGGTTCTATGCGGGCGCCGGTCCCCTTCTCCGCGTCACGCTCCCTCCGGATGGTTCATTCACCATCGATCACCTGCTGCCCTGGGGCATTCAGCTTGTCGGGGGAATGGAGTTTGCTTTTATCGGAAGCTTTCACGCATTTGTCGAATACGCTCCGACCCTTTATTCCACTCCCGAGCCGGATGTGTTTAAAGCCTCCTTTGGCTCCAATAACGGATCCAACAACAGCACGCTCCCCTATGTCAATTTCCCCCCTTCGTTTGCCCTCAACCCGTTCGAGCTCCGTTTTGGGATACGGTGGATGCTATGAAGCTTCTCTCACTCCTTCTCCTCTCTCTTGCAATCGTCGCCTGCGCCCCTCCGTACAGCGCGGAGCTGAACTCCGCTGCTCCGCTTGCGCGCCAGATGACCCTCCTTGGCACCCTTGGAGCAGTGAACAGTCCAGACGGCGACTCGACCACGTCAATCAAGTTCCTGCCCATAAAGCCGACCTCGACTGCCACGACTATCGCCCAGCTCAATGTCGGGTCAGGATTTCTCGTGTCCAGAACCCCGGGGCGTGAGGGCTTGAGCTTCGCGCTTCAATCTGGCGGAAAGGTGCAGACATCGAACATCGGCGCAAGCTTTTCGCTTTCAGGCGCCGATCCGAACTATCCGCTGAACGAATACGACGTGATTGACACTACGACGACGGCGAACATCGTTGTCCTTCACATGGATGGAACAACGTCCGGAAGCTTTTATCAGCTTTTCACCGCGGACCTTGGAAACGGCTCATTAATGGGTGCCGCGCAGAATCCTTTAGGTCCAGTCTACGGGAGCCAGACTCCGCTCGCGGTCCAGGATCTGCCCATTTTAGCCGCCGACAAATTCAATTTCCTTTTCACCAATGGGTCCACCTGGTCGGAAGTTGATGCGTCACTCTCAGGATCCTCGTTCGGGACTGGCGTGATTTTGCGCACAGTGACGCTGCCTTCCGGCATAAACCGCATGCTCTACTACCGCAGAGCGGACAACACGTTGAGCTACTTCGGCTACAACTCGGGAGGCCAATGGATCTGGTCCCGCTATGATGGGTCAACTTCCAATCCCCTGTCCAGCGTCACCCATCGCATCGATGCCCTGCTCAGCAACGGTGATCTCCTCTCAACGGAGGGAGGGACACTGCGAATCTATGATTCAGGCGGTACCGGTACCCAGGTTTCATCCGTTCAACTTGACGCCCTGCAATTCTGCTACGAAGCGTGGGTCGGGCCGACAGCGTACGTGTTTTTCTCATTGACGCTGGGTTTCCCGCACAATAGCTGGGCATTCCAGGTGTATGCCATCCCGACGTCCTCGCTGCGGGGGCTGAAGGGCTGAGGGAGCCGAGTACCGCGATGCCCTACCGACTTGCCAGTCTCTGGTCCATTTCCTGCAGGAGCGCCTTCATGTCTTCGTCATTCTTGAATAGCTCGCGCTGCTGCTCAAGGAACTGGCGCCTCTGCGCTTGAGTGGTCTTCTGGGCGAAGTTGATCACGACCGAAATGGCGTCCTGAATCGCATCCGACCTGCCCGCGGACTGGAAGCCCAGATCATACTTCTTGACCCGGTCGGAAAGGCCCGGAAACACGTCCCTGATGGCCGCCGAGCGGAAGAAAGTGTCGAGGTACGGCTTGGTGTTCATCAGCGCCGCGTCTCCCTTCGACTTGAGCTTCGGATCCTTGAGCGCCGCGTCTTCCTTGCTGACGTAGTCATTGTAGGATTTCTGCATGGCGGCGTACCGATCCTGCATTTCCTTGAGACGCTGCTCGGAAATCTGGCCATTGTTTGCGAGAATTGTGACCTTCTGCAATTCCGCTTTCATCGAGTCGATCTGTCCCTGGAGCTTGGCGAGGTCGTCTCTTGCCTTTGCGGCGGCGGCAGCCGCCGCATTGTCATTCAGGCCCTTGGTAGCGGCCTGGATTCCCTGCAACGCGGCCTTGGTCTGGGTTGCATACGGATACTGGCCAAGCAGGTTCAGGTAACCGCCCAACGCATCGTCAAACCTGCCCTGTGAGCGCAGCGCGTCCGCCTGGGTGAGCAACGCCGCCGCCGAGTTCGACTGCGACTGGCTGAGCCTCTGGAAGCCTTCCAGGTTTCCCGCGGCTTCTATGTTCGCGACGATTCTGTCGAGTCTGTCGGCGCTTGTCGGCAGGTAGACCAGGGCGGTGCGGTATGAAGCGGCCGCAAGGGTGAGGTTGCCCGCTTTGAATGCCGCATCGGCCTTGTCCAAAGCTTGTACAAGGCGCGCCTGCCGGGCCGCTTCGGCCTCCTTGTCACGGTTGACAAAATACGCATAGCTTGCGGCGATCTCCGGAATCGCCTCCAGCGCGTCCGCATACGCCTTTTCCGCCTCAGCGACCTTGCCCGCCTTGAGCATTTCCTGGGCGTCGCTGACGTTTTTCTTCAGCTCCGTGATCTCATTGGCCGCTTCCAGCAGGGAGGCGGTATCGTTTTTCGCCTTCTCGATCTGGGTTTCCACCATGTTCGACAGGGAATCGATGACGAAAAGGTCCACATCGTGCCGTTTGGCAAGCGCGGGGAGCATGGCCACATCGGGCCGGTTGACGAACTCTCTCAAGGACTGAAGATCCGCCAGAGCCTTTGTGTAGTCGCCTTTGGCGATTTCGTCACGGACCCCTGTGTACAACCCCACAAGCTGGCCGGTCACGAGGTCTTCCTTCTCACGCTGGGCAATGAGGGTGTTCAGCGCCTGCGTGGCCTGGGCGCTGGCGGACTCCAGGGATTGCGTCTTTTGAGCAAACTGCCCTTTCAGCTCCTGTTCCCTCTTCTGCGCGTCCGAGATCGTCTGCTGCCGTTCCGTGTTCGCCTTGGTGAGGTTGGCCGTAAACTCCTGCTGCATGGTCTTGAGATTCTGCTCCGCCTGGAGCCGCGTCGTCTCCGCTTCCTTCCGGTACGCCTCCATATCGCGCTGAAGCTGGGCGGCCCGCTGCGCCTCTGATTGCTGCATGCGCAGGGCAATGGCCTGCTTGGAGAGACCCTCCTTCTGCAGCCGCGCCTTCTCCGCCTCCAGCGCCAATGCCATCTGTGCCCGGAGCTCCTGCTCTTTCTTGCTGACCTTGCTGTCCATGTTGGACTGCAGGTCCTGGCGCTGCTTGTCGATATCGGCAAGCCGGCCCTGGATCGTATTGATCTCCTGGTTCTTTTCCAATATCTTGCCGTTCGCCTCGCGCCGCACCGCCTGGATGAGCTGGCCTTCAGCGGTGATGGTGCCCACGGCGCCGCGCACGATCTGCGACTCTCCGCGCTGGAACAGGAAGTAGAATGCCGACCCGCCGAGCCCGAGGGCGACGACCGCGGCTGCAATGACGAGCACGGGGAAGAGCACGCCGCGCTTGTTCGCCTTCACGATGAAGTCTTCAGGCGTCGTGACGATCCTGTTCTTCGTCACGACGTTCTCGATCTCCTGGAGGACGTCTTTCTGGTCTTCCTTGGAAATCCCGGCTTCGGAATCGAATTGTACGTCGCTCATCTTATTTGCTCTTCATGACCTCGACCCCGTCCCAATCCTTCGCGGGCGGTTCCTTCTCATACAGCATGCATCGATCCCGAAGAAGCTTGCTTGCAAAGTCATTCGGGAGCATGCGGCCCACGTCCTCGAACTTGCGCGCGGCCATGCCGAAGCGCCGACCGTAGTACTCCTCCATGGCGGCATTGTGCAAGTCCCAGGCCTCGCGCTCTTTCGGCCCCAACGCGAGCTTTGCAGAGTAAATTCTCACGTGCTCTTTCTTTCCCTTGACGGCAACGTAGTCCAGGAGCCGGCAGGGAACCGAATCCTTTACTTTATCGTGCAGTGTCTCGGAAATGATGATGCGCTGGTGATAATACTTGGTGAGCCCTTCCAGACGGGAAGCGAGGTTCACCATGTCCCCGATGACCGTGTAGTCCATCTTCTTCTCGTTCCCGATGTTCCCTACCGTCACCTCACCGAAGTTTATCCCCACCCCTATCTGCCACTGCGGCTTGCCCGCCGCTTTCTGTCTCGCGTTGAAGTCGGCGAGCCCCGCATCCATCTCCAGCCCCGCCTTCACGGACTGAAGGGCGTCGTCGTCATGTTTGACAGGGGCACCGAAGAACGCCATGATCGCATCCCCGATGTACTTGTCAACGATTCCCTTCCGCGCCATGATGATATCCACCATTACGTTGAAGTAGCGATTGAGCGAATCCACCAGGTCGTCCGGCGCCATTCCCTCTGAAATCGTGGTGAAGCTCCTGATATCGGAGAACAACACTGAGAGCACACGGTTCTCTCCGACGAGCATGGAGTCGGGACTTTCGAAGAAGCGGTCGATCACTTCCTTGGGCACGTATTTCTGGAAAATGTTCCGGATCTTCTGCTCGCGCTTCTGCGCCAGCACCGCCTTGAAGGCGTAGTTCTTGATCTGGCCGTACGCCTTCTCCAGCTCGCCGACCATGAGATTGAAGGTCTGCGCAAGACCCCCGATCTCGTCCTTGTATTCCACGATGACCCGCTGGGAAAGGTCATTGGTCGCGATGATGTTTTTCATCGTGCCCGCCACCCGGGTCAGCGGCCGGGTGAGGTAACCGGCAAAGAGCAGCATGAGCCCTACCGCCAGAAGGATGGCAGCCGCGAGGATAATTGCGCTCCGCTGCGTGATCTCGTTCACCTGGTTGTAGAACGTGCTCCGCTCTTCCGTCACCATAAGGTACCAGCCGAACGGCTCGAACCAGAAGCCCTTTGTCATCCGGTCCTGCCCGCCGATGCGCACGGTGTTCAACTCGGTGTTTTTTTCCGTGATCAGCTTCAGCAGCGCAGGCAGCTCGTCGGCCTGCGGCTTGATGTCCCCAGTCGCCATGGCCAGGTTGCCCGCTTTGTCGAGGGCGAGGATCACTTCAGTGGGGCTCCTGAGGATGCTTTCGGCGTATCCCCGGACTGCGGCCTGGGTGGCGCCGATCATCTCAGGCTTGTCGGAGAGATTGTTCTCCACAAGGAGGCTCCACTGGCTCTGCGCCTGGTTCTCCAGCTCGTCCGCCTTGAAACCAAGAAAATCCTTCGCGATGCGGGTGATTCCGTTCGTGGCGGAGAAGAAGGACGAGATGCCTGTCAGGGTCAGGGTGGCGATGATGAGGGGCACCACGGTGAGAATGATTTTCAGTCGGATGCTCACCTCTATACTGTAGTCCGCTGAGGGCCACTTCGCAAGAGGTCAAGCCCCTAGCCGCTCCGAGGCTGCAGCCCCCTCCCCGGAGCGCTTCCGGGGCCGCCATCGACCCGTTCGTCGGCGCCCCGCCCTTTCCGGGGTTTGCAGCCGGGAGCCGGCCATGCTACATTGGGGACAAGGCCGAAATCACTCCGTGGCAGGCAACACCGACACGACAAATTTCCCCGCCGCCCGTTCATCGCCCGGCGAGTTGAACGAAGATGCCATCCTGACGACGCACAAGATCCTGGGCGCGTTCGGCCGGGACGCGCGCACGTTCGACATCCTTCGCGCCGATATTTTCGACTCCCGGCCGCTGATCGTCATCTCCGCCCTGCAGGCGCTCGGCGTCATCAAGGATCCCCGCAGCTTCGGCTGGATTTCGCGGCTTTTCAGCCATCCGGACCCTGAAATCGTCTGCGCGGCCATCCGCGTTTCGGGAAAAATCGCCGCCCCGGAGACGCTCCCGCTGCTGCTGAAGCTCTTCGCCACCCGGCGGGAGGAGCTCGTCCACCTGGAGCTGCTGCGGACACTGGCGGAGCTCTCCCCGGAGGCCCCGGAAGTGCATCAGCTCGCAGAAACCCTGTCCCGCTCGCAGACGATGCAGCCGGCGGTGCGCTCCGCCTGTCTCGAGGTGCTCCTGCAGCTGCGCGCGCGCAGGGGCGCCGAAGCCGCGCTCGCTCTTGCCGAGCAGGACCATGAAGCCGTCCAATACCTGTTCCAGTCCGCGGTCAGGGACGACACGCTTGCCGTGGCGACGCTTGCCGCCTACCAATCGTCCCACACGCGTCTGTCGCCGCCCCTGCGCGCCGCGCTTGTCGCTCTTGCCGCGCCGCTCGCCTCCCCCGAGGCGCGCAGCATATTCTTCGAATCACTCGCCGACACGAGCGCCCCGCTTCGGCGGGAGTGCTACCGGCACATCGGGTCGCACGCCTCACAGGTCCTCCACTTCGACGAGCTGGGCGCCCTGCTCGCGGCGAACGTGGAGGCGGACGCCTCGCTGGAGGAGGAGGCGCTGCTGGCCGTGGACGCAATGGAGGCGGCGCTCCTCTCCGCCGCATCCCCTCCCCCGATGCCGCGTCTCACTGCCCTGCCGGACACGATCGCCCAGCTCTTCAAGGATCTGCGGGAGCCGCGCGAAGGGGATATCGACACCTCTCACGAGACCGGCCAGCAGATTGCCAGCGCCCGGGAGTACATGGAGTTCTACTACGACGAGGAAATGAAAAAGGCATTTCTTCAGTCCATCAAGACGGGGGGCAGCTCCGTGGAGCGGCAGCGCTGCGCGCGGGCATTGAAGGAATCCGCCGTGAAGCTCGAGGGGAGCCACTTCGAAGGGTACCGCGTCCTGCGCGAGCTGCTGGACGACCCGACGCGATCGGGGATCGCCCTTTTCATCCGTCACCTCTCCCTCGCAAAGACCGACAAGCGACGCGTCCTCTGGAGACTCAAGCGCTGTCTTTCCCTGGTGAGGCTCGCGCGCCCGGCGGGGGCGAGAAACCTGCTCGACTCCCTGTTCCAGTGGGCCAGAGAGATGAAGCTGCATCGCCTTGCCGAGACCGCGCTCTTCGCCCTGCACACCGTGGATCCGCAGCCCGCGCTCGAGGCGTGCCGGCAGTGCATGACGCCTCCCGTGTCCAGCCGGATCCTCGCGATTGCCGCGATCGAGCTCGTGAAGGACAAGGAGCTCGGGGCAATGGAACCCACGCTCATCAACCTCCTTCACGAGAACGACCGCTACATCCGGCTCGCGCTGCTCGATGCCCTCTCCGCCGGCACGGTGCTGGGGGACGGCCTGCTGCGCGCCATCCTCCAGCTCTTCGTTCTGGAGACGGACAAGGAGGTGGTCTCCAAGCTCGCCGACCTGCTCGGATCGAAGGCGAACATGGCGATTTCCCTCGCCTTGATCGAAGTGTACGAGGGGCTGGATGAAGGCAAGAAGGTCCTCGCAATTTCCACGATCCATCGCATTGCGGAGCGGTCCCCTTCAGCCACCGGAAGCGTCGTCACGGAGTTCCTCTACCGCGTGCTTCGCAGCGGATCCTCGGCGGCAATCGCGCGTGTGCCCGCCGCCTTGTTCGCGCTGGGGGACGACTACGCCCCGCGCGTCCTTTCCGAGGTGCTCTCACGCCTGGCCTCCACGGACAGGATCACGCTGGTCAGGGACCTGCGAAACGACCTGCGGCCGTCGGTCATCGCCGCCATCTGGTCGCTGCTGAGAGAGAAGGACCCGCAGCTCCAGGAGACGCTGCGCTCGGTGCTCCCCGTCACAAACGACCCGCGCGCGCAGCAGCTCCTCGTGAGCATGGTCAGGATCCTGCGCACGACCCCCGGCGACATCGAGGCGGCGGACGTCGAGCCGGTGGACCAACCGGAAGTGCGTTTCTCCACGGAGAAGGACACCTACAAGTTCGAGCGGGAGCACGTGCGCGTGTGCGCCGTGCTTTTCTCCGATATCCAGGACTACTCGAGCAAGGCTGAGGAACTCTCCCCCCTGGAGATCACTTCCCTTTTGCAGGAATACGAAGGGATTCTCCTGCCGATCGTCGGCGCGCATGAGGGAGCGCTCGTCAAGAGGATGGGGGACGGCCACATTTTCCTGTTCTCCGAGCCCATGTCCGCCGTCCTCTCCGCAATCCGTGTGCAGAAGGCGCTGCGGAGATTCAACCGATTCCGCCCTGAGAAAATGAGAGTCATCGTGAGGATCGGGATCCACTGGGGAGAGGTCGTCGAGAAGGGGGGGGACGCGCTGGGCAATACGGTGAACATCGCGGCCCGTCTCCAGACCATGGCCCGGGGGGGATCGGTCTGCATCTCGCAGGAGCTGTTCGCGCGGGTGGCCGACTGGATCCATGCCAACGATCTCGGCATGGTCGGCATCAAAGGTCTGCGCGACCCCCTCAGGGCATGGGAGCCCACGGAAATCGCCCTCGGGCTGCCTCCGGAAAAAGATCCCTTGAAAAAAGGCCAGCGGCCGGGGACAGCAGCGACGCCGTCCCCCGTCCAGGTGACCATCGACGACGCGGCGCTGCAGGGCCTGTTCGACGGCTTCGGGCGGGAGTACCAAAGGCTGCGGGACGTGTGCCGTCGGGGAGCCCATTCGGCCCAGGAGGCCGCGCTCATCGACGAGGAGTTCGAAAGGAGCTGGCGCAGCCTTCAGCCCACATTCTCCCTGATCGGAAGACGGCCGGGACAGGAGCCGGTGGACCGCTCCCCGGACAGAACCTGATCCCTCACGAGGCGCCCCTCGTGCGGCGCTGCGGTAGGAACCGTCTGCATCTGGGAGGATTCTACTATAGCCGGGGCCTCGGGAGTAGTCCGGCTCCTGCCACGATCTCGCGCACCTTCTGCTCCCATTCGACCGCCATGATGTGAATGCCCGCGACTCCCTCGATTGCGCGCAGTTCCTCGATGATCTCCCGGCAGATCGCCAGTCCTGTTTCCGCGGCTTTCCCCCGGGGCGCGTCGCTCATGCGTTTTACGATCTGCTCCGGGATGCTGATCCCCGGCACGCTTTCCGCCATATAGCGGGCCATGCCCGCGGATTTCAGCGGCGTCACCCCCGCCAGGATGCCGCAGCGGGTGTGCAGCCCCAGGTCGCGAACGGCCTTCATCCACTCCGCAAAACGGGGCACGTCGAACACGCACTGCGTCTGCACATAGTCCGCGCCGGCTTCCACCTTCTTGGCAAGCCGAAGCGCGCGAAACTCGTACGGCTGGGCGAACGGGTTGGCCGCGACGCCGATGAACATCGGCACGCTGCCTGCGATCTCCTCGTCGCTGTCGAGGACCCTCTTCTCGTCCCGCAGGCGCTTCACCATGGCGACAAGCTGCACCGAGTCTATGTCGAAAACCTTTTTCGCGCCTGTCTGGTTTCCGAATCTCTGGTGGTCCCCCGAGAGACAGGTGAGGTTGCGGATGCCCAGCGCGGAGGCCCCGAATATATCGCTCTGCATGGCAATGCGGTTCCGGTCGCGGCAGACCATCTGCATCACCGGCTCGACACCCATCTGCACGAGCAGGGAGGAGACGGCAACGCTTGACATGCGGACGACCGCTGTCTGGTTGTCGGTGACGTTCACGGCATCCACGGCGCCCCGCAGGAGCTCCGCTTTCAGCCGCACCGGCTCGGTGTCGGCTCCCGCGGGAGGGCCCAGCTCCGCCGTGACGGCGAAGTGACCCGCCGCGAGGACCTTTTCCAGATTGCTCCCCGACCTCACGGCAGCCGCGCCTTATCCGCGGCCGCTCCTGGCGGCATTCTGGCGGCCGCTCCCTCGCGCTCCTGGCGCGGTTGCGGCATTCCGGCGGGCTTCTTCGCGTACCTGCCTTCAAAGCCCCGCTGCACGAGCGTCCGGGGCCCTTTCTCCATCCAGTCCATGGGCGGCCGGATGACCATCATGCTTTCCACCCTTCCCTGCCCTTTCAGACGATCGTAGATGTCGTTCCACGCGCAGTGGATGCCGTCCCCCAGCTCGCAGGACCCGTCCTGCTGCGTGCCTCCGCAGGGGCCGTTCAGCGAGCCTTTGGAGCAGCGCGTCACCGGGCAGATCCCCCCTGTGTCGCCGAGCACGCACTGGCCGCAGGTCCGGCAGCGCTCCTCGTAGAGGCCCACGTCCAGGTCCGCGCCCAGGAACATCGTGTTGAGGGCCGGGAAAACCGGAACAGCGGCATACACGTCCGCCAACAGACCCGCCCCCGCGCCGCAGGCCAGGGACAGCAGGCAGTCGCAGTTTTCCACCCTCTCTTCGATGTCTTCCAGAAACTCGCGGTTGCACTGGCGCTCCGTCACGAAGCACGCGTACTGCTGCGGCACCCGCGCGTTCCGCGCGCATTCGGCGAGCTCATCTGCAAGGGCAAGGACCTCACGCTGTCCGCCGGCGAGGCACACCGACGTGCATCCGCCGCAGCCGACAACCAGCACGCGCTCGAATCCCTTCACCATGCCGAATATCTCTTCCAATGGCTTTCGTGTCGCCTTTACCATGTCTTCCTCGCTTCCGCCCTCAGGCGTTCCTCTTCGCGTCATAGGTGCGCAGCACTCCCCGTTCCCTGCACGCGCCGCGCGCCGCGCTGATCAGGGAGGGAATGTTGATGCCGACGGGGCAGTAGCAGCGCATGCACAGCACGCACTTGTTCCACGCAAGCTCCCCGATCCGCGCGTATTCCGCTTCCGACAGTCTCCCTTTCTTCCGCCAGATCTTTCCGATGGAATTGATTGCCTTGTAGGAGGGGGTGCAGGTGGGATCGCCGCCGCTCTGCCGGTAAATGAAGCAGCTCTCCGCGCAGAGCGCGCAGTGCGCGCAGGCCTGCAGAGACAGCCTGATCAGCCCTTCTTTTTTCGCGACAATCCTGGCGATCCTCTCCCGGGTCCTCGCCTCCGTGGTCTTCCCTCTCATGTCTTTGCTACCACCTGCGGCCCGCCGTCTTCAACGAGTGCTCGGAGGCCGTGAAAAAACGCGAGAGTATCAGGTAGGGCATGTGGCCCAGCTTGGTGAAAGGAATGGCGGCAATCAGCGCCTCCCCGACGATCGTGTGCGCCATGAGAAGCGTGTGATAGTCGAGCCATCGGTGATGGGCGGCGTAGGCGGTGACGAATGGCGCCACCACGAGCAGAAGGATGATGTAGTCCCCCAGGGTGCTGAGGATCCTCACCCGCGGAACGAGAACCCTGCGCGCGAGGAAAAACCCGCCGATGAGGAGAAAGACCAGCGTCAGCAGGTCCAACAGTGCCGCCGGCAGGGAAGGCAGGCTCATCCCAAGAGCTCGGGAGAGAAGGTTGTTGTGCGCGGGAAGGAGCAGCGGAACCAGGAAGAGGAGCACATGGAACACGATGCTCACCCTTGCCATCACGGGGTGGGCGCCGAAAACGGTTCCCTTTTCCCATCTTCGGTAGCGTGAAAAAAGCCGGCCCAGCCAGGACTCCCCCGCGAAGAGAAACTCTCGATCTGCGGCCCCCGAACCGGGAGCGGTGAGCTGCACGCCGGCCGCCGGCACGCGCCGCCCAAGGCGCGTCAGGCGCATGAACTGAAGCACCCGCCACGCGCACCCGAGCACAAACAGGACCCATGCGAGGATGAATGCAGGCCCCATCAGAATGCCTGTGAAATCGAGCGCGGCCGGGCCGGTAGGAGATCGAGTCCTCGCTGCCGACGCCCCTGAGACAGCATCTGTGCCTGTGGCCCCGCTAGTGGCGTCAATGGAGGCGCCTGATGCATGGACCTCTGCCGCTTCCGTATGCGGCGCTGCGGCCTGCTGCGCCTGCGCGGGACATGCTCCCAGGAGCAGGGCGAGAGCTGCCGCGCGCATAACGATCGTAATGAATCGGGACGTCACAATCGGACTCCGGGCTTCTCGGTGTGTCAAGCGAATCCACGGAATACCGTGGCGCGGGAAGAGCAATTCCTGATATATCACAAAGATAACGGAATCACAATCCCCGCCGCGGTACCTGCTCCGCAGCCTCCTTGACCTGAGCGGGGCGATCCCGTATAGATAGGCACCACACAATGATGCGAATTCACGGAGTACCGTGATGCAGTCCCTCAACCACGAGACAAGGCGCCTGTATGTCCTCTTCCTTGCCGGCTTCGTGATTTTCGGGGTCCTTTTCACGATAATCGGCGCGGCGCTCCCCCAGATCATCCGCACTTTCCATTGGTCCTACACCCTCACCGGGGTGGTGCTGGCTGCAAACGCCATCGGCTACTTCCTCTCGACCTTCCTCTGCGGTTTTCTCGTGCAGAGGTTCTCCCCCCGGACCGTGCTGGTGTCCGGCCTGCTGCTTATCGCGCTCTGCATGCTCTTTTTCATGCGGTGGCATTCACCGTGGCTGAACCTTGTGCTGAATCTCATGATCGGGCTCGGCCAGGGCACAATCGAGGTGGTGACCAATCTCGAGGTCATCCACATGGAGCGGAAGGGCCAAAGCAGGCTCATGAACCTCATGCACGCGGCCTTCTCCGTGGGAGCAATCGTCGGACCGGCCGCCGTGGGTATTCTCATGAGCCTGGGCGTGCGGGGAACGGTCGTTTTCCTGGCGGCAGCCGGACCGATCGCCCTCATGGCGCTTCTATTCGGCACGGCCAGGTTCCCGCGGCTTGTCCAGGAGGACGAGCACGGCCAGAGACAGGGGCTCCGACTGCTGCGGAGCCCCATCCTGCTTCTCCTGACGCTCTTCCTGCTCCTGTACGTGGGCGCGGAGCTCGGGGTCTCCACGTGGGTTTCAGAGTATTTCGTGAAGGTGCTTGCCACCACCACTTCTACAGGCGCCTTTTCCGTTTCGCTCTTCTGGATGGGTCTTTTCACCGGCCGGCTCGGAGTCTCCCTGCTCTACCGAGGTACGCGTCAGGAATACCTGGTGCTGGGGCTCTCCCTCCTGGCCGCGGTCGCGCTGGGATTCGTTCTCCTGGTGAGCTCCACGGCCGCCGTGGCCGTGGGAGTCTTCCTTGCAGGGCTCGGACTGTCCGCGCTCTACCCGCTCGTCATGGCCATTGTCGGCCGCTACTTCAAGAGCGGGTTTGCCGTGGGCACCGTCGCGACCGGAGGCGGCCTGGGCTCATTCACGTTCCCGTTCCTCATGGCCGTCGTCTCTGAGAGCATCGGCCTGCGCGGAGGGTTCTGGTTCTATCTCGGCCTCACCCTTGTGCTCGTCGTGCTCTCCCTTGCAATTGTCGCCATGGTGAAACGCTCACCCGTGCCGCGCGCATGAGCTCATTTTCCTTGCTATTGAGAACGCCCACTTATATAGTGGATTTCTAGCATAGGAGGAACAGATGGAGGAAGGAACGGTCAGGACGTACGGCTACCGGTGGGTGATCCTGGCGGTGTTCATGTTCATCGCCGCACTGAACCAGGGGCTCTGGATCACATTCGCCCCCATCACGAGCGACGCGATGAAATTCTACGCCGCCTCCGATATCGCGATCGGCCTCCTGTCCATGGTTTTCATGGTGGTCTACATCCTCCTGTTCCTTCCTGCCGCCTGGCTCATCGACACCTGGGGTTTCCGCAAGACCGTGTCCCTCGGCGCGATTCTTACCGCAGTGTTCGCCATGACCCGCGGCATTTTTGCGGACAATTTCGCCCTCGTCTTCGTCTCCCAGGTCGGCATCGCCATCGGCCAGCCCTTGATCCTCGGCGCCATCACGAAGCTCGGCGCCCGCTGGTTCCTGAGTGATGAACGGGCCACGGCCGCCGGGCTGGGGACCCTCGCCATCTACCTCGGAATCCTTGCGTCATTGATTCTGACCCCTCTCCTGATGGGCAGCTACGGAATGAAGGGCATGCTCCTGATGGCCGGGGCCTTGTCCTGCGCCGCGGCAATCCTGTTCATCCTTGTCGCCCGCGAACATCCGCCGACGCCCCCCGGGCCTGCCGGTCACGACGAGAGAACGCTCATGTTCGACGGGCTGAAAAGCATGATCCGGCAGAAGGATTTCATCCTTCTGCTCGTCATTTTCTTCATCGGGCTCGGCATGTTCAATGGAATCACCACGTGGATCGAGGAGATCGTCGGGCCGCGCGGCTTTTCCACGGCCCAGGCCGGGCTTGCGGGCGGCCTGATGCTGATCGGCGGTGTCGTCGGCGCCGTCGTCATTCCGCTCGTCTCGGATTCCACGCGAAGGCGGAAGCCATTCATCATTCTCGCCCTCGTAGGGCTGATCCCCGGCCTGGCGGGTCTCACGTTCGCCACAACATGGTGGCTGCTGGCGGTCTCCGCCCTGGTGTTCGGGATGTTCCTGCTGAGCGCGGGACCCATCGGGTTCCAGTACGGGGCGGAGATCACCCTTCCCGCGCCCGAGGGCACTTCGAACAGCATGCTGATCGTGATGGGTCAGGTCTCCGGCATCGTATTCATATTCGCGATGGATGCGCTCAAGTCCCCCAGCGGCTCGATGACCAGCTCCCTGGTGGCTCTCATTGTCCTGACGCTGGCGGCCGTTTGCCTCGCGCTGTTCCTGAAGGAATCGCCGATCCGGGACCGGGCGCGCTGAGCAGGCGCACCGGGGCCAGCGTGACCTGCATGCAGAGGTTCATGGCGGGAATCACCTCGGAAAAAGCCCCCATGATCGCCTGCACAAAATCGTAGCCCCCGGTGGCGCGCACTTCGGGCTCGGGCATTGGAAAGTAGAGCTGGAAACCGGCCCACCGGTCCCGGGGAGCCTTCCGCGCGGCCTGCCGGATCTGGACCGCCGACCTGTAATTCGCGGCGGTGAATGAGGGCGCCCCCGGCCATCCCCAGATCCGGGCGACGAAACCTTCCCGCACTACCAGCCGATGGAGCTCGTCGTCCAGGGGCGTATGCGCCGCGCACTGCCCCATGAGCCTGTGCCAATCCCAGTCCTCCTGGAGGACCACTTCCCCTTTGCCCGAATCCGCGGATTCTGCGCCGCGCTCCACCTGGAGGCCGCACTGGAACACCCTTGCCGGGCGATCCTGTGAGATGAAGAGCTTCGCGCAGCCGAAATTCATGCCGCTCGAGAGGGGCTTGGCCTCCCGATCGGCGCGAGGCACCCAGCAGATCCACTGCCAATAGACCCCCCGGCCCCATCGGTCGGTCACGAAGCCGGTGCCGTACTCCTCTTCCAGTCGGAACTTGAGAATCCGGGTGATGCGCTCGTGCGGCTCGAGGTTGCCGACCCGGATGCCCTTGTCGAAGTCGATCCACTCGGTGCGAAAGGCCTCGCCGGTGGGTGCCTCGACGGCCGACCCATCCCCGCGCGCGAGAGGAAGCCAGTCCTTGCGTGTCGGTCGCCTTTTCATGGAGATTATTTTGCATGCCCGCGCATGGGCGTGTATAGTGGCGGATATGATCGAGGGACCGAGAGCTGTACATCCCGCCGAGCTGGACGCGGTAGTCAGCCTGGCGACTTCCATCTTTCGCCGCCCGGGCGACACCGACATGGGAGCGGCATTCCCCACGTTCTTCAACCCGGGCAACCTCGAGAATCTGCTGATCATGCTCGACGGGGGGAAGCCGGTGGCGCTGGCCGGGTGCGTCCTGCGCGATTTATCCCTCGCGGGAACCAAGATCAGGATGGGGCTCGTCGGTTCGGTGTGCACCCTCGAGGAGTACCGCGGGCAGGGAATGGCAGGCCGCATCGTGGAAGAAGTCGTTGCCCGCGCGATGACGCGGGGGGCCGTGGCCATCCTGGTCTCGGGAGGCCGCGGGCTGTACAAGCGCATGGGCTGCGTGGACGCGGGGCTTTGGCGGACCGCACGAGTGGAGAAATCCTGCGCCCTGCCCCGGCTGGCGTGCGACGCAGCCGAATGGACCGCGCGGGACATCCCCAAGATGCTCGAGTTGTATCAGGCCGAACCTGTCCGGTTCGAGCGCGGCGCGGAGGAGATGGGCACCCTTCTGGAGGCGCGTTCTCTCTACGCCCGTCCGGCGCGCACGTGGGTTTGCCGGGTCGGGGGAAAGCTTGCCGCCTACGTTTGCACCTCGGGGCCCGAACAGGGAAACGGAGAGGGTGTTCTGAAAGCGCTGGAATTTGCCGGGTCACGCTGCGCGCTCCTTGCGTCCCTGCCGGCAATTCTCGACGCCTCGCGCGCCGGGAGCGTGGAGATCGAGACATCGGCGGCGGATCTCGAGATGGAAACTCTCGCCAAAGCCTGGAACCTGCCGTTTGCGCCCCGCGGCTTCCATGGCACGGTGAAGATCGTCGACAGGCCGGGGTTTTTCAGCGCCATCGAGGGGCACCTCTCCCTCAGGCTGAGCCGGGCGGAGCGCGCGGCACTGGCCATCAATTGCGGCGCGGCCGTGACATTCCGGTACGAGGAGGCGGAGCTCTCGACAGCCGGCGACGCAGATCTCGCCGCACTCGTGTTCGGTTCGGTCGAGCATGCGCCGCCTGCCGCGAAGGACGGGACACTGCGGGAAATCCTTGCCCGGGTATTCCCCCTGCCGCTGCCGGGCTACGGTCTGAACTTCATCTAGGGGAGAAGCTTCTCCAGCCTCCGCACGCTGTCTGCCAGGCCGCCGATCCTGTTCCGGCGCACCCAGAGCCTGCGATACTCGGCTATTGCGAGGCGAAGCTCGTCATGGGCCCGGGCCATTGCCCGGCTGTCATCCAACGTGCCCTCGAGGAGCGCCCGCGCGTGGTCGCATGCATGGTGAAGCAGGCGCACCGTGTTGGCGTATTCATCGAGGATGAGCGCGGCATCGGGCCGCTCCATCCGGGCTTCATGGAGCCCGGACGCGGACGCATCAACCCATTCCCGGGCCTCCGCGATTGCCGCCGCCGAGAGCGGCCGAGACTCGTCGGCGGGCCCGCGGCCGAGCATGACGGTGAAGAGCGCGCTCCCGTTGTGCTCCAGGGGACCCGCGCGCGTGTAGGTATTGCCCAGGTCCCGGACAAGCGTGCCCATGATGCCCGCATGGTCGCGAAAGACGTGCGCGTCGAGCTCGCGGCTGAAATCGCTTTCGCCGTTCGCGTCGAGGCACCAGGAAAGAGCCGCGCCCGCCGCGAAGCCGAGAAAGCTCACCGGCAGCGCCTGGACGTGGCCGTTGTCACCCCAGTCCGTGTTCAGAAAACCCGCGGCGCCATGGGCAAGGCCGGCGCGCGCGGCAGCGCGGATATTTGCCAGGCAGTTGTCGGTCCGCCCGGCGAGGGAGTTCCAGGAAGAAGTGCCGGGGCAGACCCACCAGGGCACACCCGCGGCCCGGTACCGCATGCCGTGCTCCTCGAAAGGATGGTCCGCCTCGTAGCCCCACTCGAGGGCAATCGCGTCCCGCGGAAGCTCGGACACGAGGGCGGGATACTGCATGATGATGTCGCCCCAGTAAAGAAGGGTGTGCGCGTGAGCGGTTGTCAGCCGATGAATCTTCTGGAGAAACTCCAGGTACACGCGGCCCTTGCCCACCCGCTCGCAGAGCTCCCGGCTCCTCCCCATGCCCAGGTCGAATGTCTCGTCACATCCCGCGTTGAAAAGCGGGCTGGAAAAATGCGGCAGAAGCTCGGTATACAGTCCGTCCAGCAGCTCGAGGCACGCGGGGTTGGTGGGATCGAGGCCGTAGGGCTCGGTGCTGCTCTCCCCCCATGGCGAGTCGAACCCGTCAGGGCATTCGGCGAGGTCCCGATAGCGGGCATGGGAGAGCCAGCGGTGCATGTGGCCGAAGGAGTTCTGATTGGGAACCAGCTCGATGAACCGCTCCCTGCAGTACGCGTCCAGGACCAGAATCTCTTCGCCCGTCATCGGGCTCGCCTCTGCCCAGACTTCCCGGTGCGCGGAATAGGCAAAAGTGTGCTCGGTGTAAAGTTCCAGGTGGTTGATCTTGAGGTCGGAGAAAAGGTCGACCAGGGAGAAGAGTGTTTCCATGGTCGGCACCTTGTCCCGGGAAATATCGAGCATGAGGCCCCGCACGGGAAAATCCGGCCAGTCGACGATCTCCCCGGCAGGTACGGCGCCCGAGGTTTGCCGGATGATCTGGCCAAGGGTGGTCACGGCGTAGAACAGGCCCGGCTCATCTGATGCGGTCACTTCAATGCCGGCAGCGGAGATCCTCAATCGGCAGCGTTCGGCCGCTGCGCCGGGCGCGATCGCAATGGAGACGGCGGGCGCATCACCGCCTGCCCACTTTCCCGCGCCGATCTGCCACTCCATACCGAGCTTATCGCGCGCGATTTTCTGCACCCGGACAGCGGAAGGAAGCAGGGCCCGCGCGTCCCCCAGGAGAGCGATCCGCGCGCCCGAGAGGGCCCTGAAGAGTCCGGCGGCAGGCCGAATTTCCCGGGGACGCGGGAGGTAGACCAGCTCCGCAAGCGATCCCATGGGAGGCCTAGCGGCCATAGGGCTGGCCGAGGACGAACGTGGACAGCCTGTCCGGCTCGACATACTTCCTGAAAGCGGCCTGTATCTCCGCCGCGGTCAGGCCTTCGTAAGCGCGCGCAACCTCGAACATCCGGTTGAGAGAGAGTCCCTCCTCGTTGTAGCCGATCCAGCTCTGGGCGATATCCGAAGCGGTCTGGTTGGAAAGCTCGATCTGGCGCAGGGACTGTCCCTTGGCAAGGTGGAGGTCCTGCTCCGACAGGGGCGCGTCCGCCATGGCCTTCACCAACTGTAGTGCAATCTGCCGCGCCTCCTTTACCTTGTCGGGGTAGGCGCCGAAGCTCAACGAGAATTGCGAGCGGGTGCGGCCGAATCCGGCGGAGCTCCCGACGCTGTAGACCAGGCCGCGCTTGACCCGCAGCTCGCGGTAGAGAGGACTGGCAAAGCTGTCCCCTCCGAGAAACTCGCTCCCCAGGCGCAGCGCGTGGTGGACAGGATCCGTGTACGTCAGAGGGAGAGTCTCCGACAAAACGACCTCGTTCTGCTCGCGCACGGCATCGTTTATGAACACCTCGGAAGGCGCCGAGGCGGCGACAGGCTGATAGTCCAGCACGGGTTTCGGGCCCGATTTCTTCCATGCGCCGAAGTATTTCTCGATGACCGCACGCGCCGTCTGTGGCTCTATCTTGCCCATCACGACAATCGTGGTCTGGTCGAGTCTCATCACCGCCTCATGATAGGCGCGCACCGAGTCCACGGTGAGCGACGAGATGGACTCGGGCGTCGGCCTCCGGAGTGAGGGATCGCCTGCGGGCACGAGTCCTTTCTGAATGGCGATGCGGAACTGGAAGACCGGGCTCTGTACATTGCCGGCAGCCTGCCTGCTCTGGATCGGCTGCTGACTTGCGAAGGCATCCGGCGGCAGGGCGGGGTTGAGCAGGTCGTTGCTCAACAGCTCAACGCCCCGGGCAAAGTACTCGGGCAGCACGTTGAGGGAAAAAGAGGTGCCCGCCGAGTAGTCGGCGCCGATGGAATCCCACGCCGCTTCGAAATCGGCGCGGCTCATCCCTTTCGGGCCCCAGGCGAAAAGGGTGTTCATCATGTCCTCCACGCCTTCCTGTCCCGCGGGCGCCTGAAGGTTTTCGCTGGTATGGACGCTTCCGTAGAGGCTCACCGCGTCGGTGGACGAGAGGGGCTGAACGATGAGCCGCAGACCGTTGGACAGGTCGAAAACCGACGGGGAAAAGAGAGGCGTCGGATGGGGGAGCTTCGCGAGCGCCGCGTCAGCCCAGGCAGGCAGCTCGACCGGCCTGTCCGGTGTGGACGCGAACGATTCGGGAGCTCCGAACGCCTGGCCGCCCTTGAGTGCCTGGCCGCTGGGAGCGGGAACGAGCACGAGCGTGATGGCATGATCGAAGTCGAGCAGGCGCGCGGCGGCGGCGCTCACCGCGGAAGGATCGACCTTCTGGAGCATCGCCGCTTCCCTGTCGGGAGAATCCAGCCCCTTTACCGCGACGGCATCGGTCCAGGAATCTGCCAGCCCGGAAATTGAATTGCCCTGCAGAGCGTTTTCCAGCACGACGCGCCGGCGCTCCGCTTCAACGAGATCCGCCGGGATGCCGGCCATCGCCTGCTTGACGGCGCCTTTCAGCTCCTCTGCCAGCGCCTTCTCATCCCCTCCCCGTGGGAAAGCAGCCCACGCGGTGGCGTAGCCGGTGTCGGGGAACGTCTGCATCGAGAACCCCGCGTTGAGGGCCTTCCCCTCGTAGGCCAGCCCGGTGATCGCACCGCGGGGAGAGTCCATCACGCGGGAGAGAATCTGCGCGGCCGGGTAGTCGGGAGCCCGGTAACCCGGCGCGCGGAAGATGTAGGCGATAAAGCCGTAGGGTTGGTCGGTCGTAGAGCTGAAGGTGTCCGATACGACCGGCTGGAGGGCGATCTCCTCCCGGGGCGGCACGGGCTTCCTGGGAATCGGCCCGTAGAGCTGTTTCACCTTTGCCAGCACCGTCTCAGGGTCCAGGTCGCCGACAAGAACCAGAAGCGCATTGTTGGGCGCGTACCAGCTCTCATGAAAGCTCCTGAGCATGTCAGCCGTCGTCTGGTCGAATGACGACTTCGTGCCAAGACCGGTGTTCGAATAGGGCGTGCCCGCGAAGATGCGTTCCCGCGCCTTTTCCTGCAGGACATAAGACGGGCTGGAGTTGTCCCGCGCGACCTCCTGCTCGATCGCCCCGCGCTCCTTTTCCCACGCGGCCTGATCATTGTCGACGCCGGCAAGCCGGATTGCATCCATGCGCAGCGTCAGGTCCAGGTCATCCGCCGGCACGGTGTGATAGTACGTCGTGGTCGTGGAGGCGGTGAAAGCGTTCTGGTCCCCCCCGAGCTGCGCCGTGATTGCGGAAAGCTGGTCTCCCGACATTTCCCGGGAGCCGCGGAACATCATGTGCTCCTGCGCATGCGCCATGCCGGGAAATCCCGGCGGGGACTGGTTGGCCCCCGCAAAGAAGGTAAGCTGCTGCGCGACTACCGGCGCGAGGGAAGTCTTCACGAGGATGACGCGCAGTCCATTGTCGAGGGTGGCGCGGAGGACGCTGCTCCCTGCAGAGACGCCTGCGCCCGGCCGCATTGTTGCGCAGCCGTAAAGGAGCAGGGCGCCACCGGCAAGCGCCACAAGCAGGGGCCGGTAAAGTTTTGCGCGGTGGGCGCCACGCGCGCGGTCGCCGAACATGTGTATGGCCATGAGAAAAAATAGCATTCCGGGCCGCTGCCGACTACACGTACACGAAGGGAATCAGGTCCTCTTCGGTGTGCTTGAGATTCGCGTCCGACCAGCGATCCCGCAGGGTGCACGCCATGTTCTCGGCCTCGGCCAGGTAGCGCGCAAACAGCACGCCGTGATCGCGCTCCTCCGCCCGGGCCGCGCGCGCTGCGCCGGACCGCGGCGCCAGCGCCTCCTCCAGTCCGAAAGCATCATGACGGGGGGCGAACGCGCCGTGCTGCCAGGATCCGCTGTGGATGTCGAAACGATAAAGGGGCAGAAAGTGCTTTCCCTGCTCCGCCACGAAAAGGATGGCGCGACAGATGAAATCCACCTCCTCGTCGGTATGAAGGAAGTGGAAGTTCACCCGGGCCCAGCCCGGCTTGAGACCGACGTTCCCCCCCATGATGGAGCGCCTCAGGTCCCGCGACTTCTTTGCGTCGATGTGGAGGATGCGGTGTCCGTAGGGCGCGGCGCACGAGCATCCCGCCCTGCTCTGGATCCCGAACAGGTCATTGAGGAGCCGGGTGACGAACCGCGGGTGCAGCCACGACGTCCCTACCCTCACATTGAAGGAGAAAATCGGCAGCCTGTGCTCGGGTCCGACATTGCCCATGAGATCTATAGCCGGGTGCCCGGAGAGGACGGCATGCACTTTGCGGACAAGCTCCCGTTCCCGCGCCGCAATAGGCTGCGCGCCCAGCTTCTCCTTCAGCTCCATGGCGAGCGCGGCCCGGAGAGTCTGAAGGATTCCCGGCGTGCCGGCTTTCTCCCTGACCTCGATGTCGGCGCTGTAGGCTTGGTCATCGAAGCTCACGAAGTCCACCGTGCCCCCGGCGCCCACCGTGGGGGGAAGATCGCCGCGGTAGATTCTGCGGTGAAATATGAGCACGCCGCTGCTCCCCGGACCCCCGAGGAGCTTGTGCGGGGAGAAATAGATCGCGTCGAAGCACGACTCCGGGTCGTGCCGCATGTCGATCGGCTCGTACGGCGCGAGCGCGGCGAAATCGAAAAAAGCAAGCGCGTCGTGGCGATGCAGGATCTGCGCGACCTCATACACCGGTGTTTTCACGCCCGTGACGTTGGACGCTGCGGAGAAGGCGCCGATCTTGCGCCTGCCCGCGTACTCCTCGCGGGACACCTTGGCCCGCAGGTCATCGAGATCGAGCAGGCCCTCCGAAGTGAGCTCGACTTCGACGACCTCGGCGTAACACTCCCGCCAGGAGACTTCGTTGGAATGGTGCTCATACGGGCCTACGAAAACCACGGGACGGGAGGCGCGGAACAGGGCGGCAAGGGTCTCATTCTGCTCTGCCGGAAGATGCGTGCTGAGCAGAGTCTTGAAGCAATCCCTGCCCGCCGGCGGGAGGTAGATGCCGAGGATCTGCTGGAGGTGGTGCACCGCCGCGGTGGCGCCGGCGCCGACGCAGACGATCATATGCGCGGGGCCCGCGTTCACGAGTCTCTTGATTGTCGCCTCGGCCTCGCGCAGACGCTCGGAGGTGAGGGCGCCCGTGGCATCGTCCTCCGTGTGCGTGTTGCCGTACAGCTCCAGCACGCCGCGCATGCAGTCTTCGATGAATGTCACCGCCCGGCCCGACGCGGTGTGGTCCGCATAGGTGACCCGCCTCCTGCCGAAAGGCGTATCGATCACGGCGTTTTCCCCAATGATGTTTTTTCGCGTGAAATCCCAGAAATCGGTCCTGGGCGCGGCCCCCTGCTCTTGCATATCCGTCTCCCCGTCCGTATGAATGTAGCATGAACAAGGTGGAAATGCGCGCGGCCATGAAGCGCTGCCTGCGAGGGATCGGCGCGGCGGACCTCGTGGAGCGAAGCGCGGCAATCGCGCAACGCCTCGCGCTCACTGAAGCCTGGGACCGGGCCGACTCGGTTCTGTGTTTTCTGTCCATGCCCCACGAGCTGGATACCGCAGCCGTGATCTCGGGAGCGCGCGCGGGGGGCAGGACCGTCGCCGTCCCCCGCATCGAGGAAAACGACATCCGCTTCGTCGTCATGCCGCCGGAAGCGGGCGCGCTCCCGCGCGATGCCTGGGGCATACCCGAACCGGATCCCGCGTGGCTGCCGCTGGACCTCGCGCGCGCGGCGCGCGTTCTCGTTGCCGTGCCCGGCCTCGCCTTCGACAGGCAGGGCTATCGGCTGGGCAGGGGCAAGGGCTACTACGACAGGTTCCTCTCAGCGGCCCGACGCACCGCGAAAAGCATCACCGCCCTCGGCGTCTGCCTTTCCGAACAGCTTGTGGATGCGGTTCCCCACGGTGAAAGGGACCAGCGCCTGGACGGAGCCGTCACGGAGAAGGAGACCATCCTCTTCACGGCTTGATTCGCACACAAGGCCAGATTACATTGCACATCGGGTGAGGGAGAGAAATACATGGGAATCATAAAATCGGCGCTCGAAATTGCGATGGAGAACTCCAAGGGGATAGAAGCAAGCAAGGAACTGGTGGAGGTAAACCGGCTCCGGGACGAAGGGAAAAAGCTCGTGTCCAGAATGCTGGAGGACCCTTCGTACGATTTCAAGGCGGCGCTCAAGGGCTATGACGCGCCCCAGGCCCGCACGGTGAGGGAGGGCCTTGTCCAGTCCCTTCTTGCCAACCTCGTTCTCCCGATCGACGAGTTCGCAATGAAAGACTTGAAACGCATAGGGGAGGCCGTGTCCCTTGCCGTCTCGGACGCGCGCAAGGTGACCACGATTTTCAGCCAGCTTGACGGCTTGTTCAAGGAATACCTGGGCGAGCGCAAACGCCTGGTGGAAACCGTTGAGCGCCAGTACTCGCTGAAACTGAAGAAAAAAGAAGAGGAGCTGTCCCGACAGATGGGCAGGCCGGTGAAGATCAACCCGGCGGCGGATCCCGAATTCCAGTCGATGATTCGCCAGTACCTCTCCCAGCTCGACATGAAATACGGAGAAGTGCTGGACGGCGCCAAGGAAGAGATCAGGACGATTTTCGCGAAATCCGCATGAGATACGTTGCCGACCTGCACGTGCACTCCCGGTATTCGCGGGCCACGAGCAGGGAGGCTGACCTTGCGGGCTACTATCGCTGGGCCAGGGTCAAAGGCATCGGGGTCGTGGGCACCGGGGATTTCACTCACCCCGGGTGGCTCGCGGAGCTTGAAGACCGGCTCGTGGAGAAGGACGGGCTCTACGCGCTCAGGGAACCGCCTGAGGGCTCGCCTCTCGAAGGGGCTGTGCCGGCAGACCGCCCGGTCCGATTCATCCTGACCACGGAAATCAGCTCCATCTACAAGAAGCATGGACAGGTGCGAAAGGTGCACAGCCTGATCGGTGTGCCCACCCTGGAAGACGCGCGCCGGATGGGGACGAAGCTCGCGGCCATCGGCAACATCGCCTCGGACGGCCGACCCATTCTCGGCCTGGATCCGAAGGACCTGCTCTCCCTCCTGCTGGAAACTTCACCTGACTCTTTCCTCATCCCCGCCCACATCTGGACGCCATGGTTCTCCCTCTTCGGCTCAAAATCCGGCTTCGACCGCATCGAAGACTGCTTCGAGGAGCTCACCCCGCACATCTTCGCCCTGGAGACGGGCCTCTCCTCTGATCCGCTGATGAACTGGCGCTGGAGCGCCCTTGACCGCTACCGCTTGATCTCGAACTCGGACGCGCACTCACCGGGGAAGCTCGGCAGGGAGGCCAATCTCTTCGATACGGAACCGAGCTGGCAGGGCCTGGTGCAGGCGCTCCGGACCGGTGAGGGTTTCCGGGGGACGTTCGAGTTTTATCCCGAGGAGGGAAAGTACCATTTCGACGGCCACCGCAAGTGCCATGTCTGCATGGATCCGGACCAGACGCTGAAATCCGGCGGCATGTGTCCCGTGTGCGGCACGCCTGTCACCGTGGGCGTGCTCAACCGGGTGCTCACGCTCGCGGACAGGGCCGAGCCGGTGCGGCCCCGGACCGCTGAAGGGTTCAGCTACATCATTCCGCTCCCCGAGCTCCTCGCGGAGATAGCGGGCAGCGGGTCCGGTTCGAAGTCCGTGAGCGCCCTGTACGGGCGGATCATTACCGCATTCGGGAACGAATACGGATTCCTTCTCGACGCCCCGGTGGAAGACATCGCGCGCTCCCAGGGCGGTCTTCTGGCTGAGGCTGTGCGGCGCATGAGAGAGGGAAGAATCGATCCTCGGCCCGGCTATGACGGGGAGTTCGGTGTCATCCGGGTCTTCGACGATGCGGAATTGATCAGGCTCAGGGGACAGGATGAGCTTTTTCAAGGTGGACGCGCATCCTCCTCCCGGAAGACCCGCGCGGCTCTCCCCCCGCAGACGGCGCGCGCATCGCGGTACGGGAATACTCGTTCGGCGAGTACGCCGTACGCCGCGGATTCCGCATCGCGGTATGCCGCGGATTCCGCATCGCGGTATGCCGCGGATTCCACAATCCTCGATGACGAGCAGCGCGCCGTCGTTGACAGCGAATCCCGGCGCAGCCTGGTCTTGGCAGGTCCGGGCACCGGCAAGACGCGGCTCCTGGCGGGCTGGATTGCCCGTCACGTGCGCGCAGGGGCCGTCGAGCCGGGCCGCGTCCTTGCGCTCACTTTTACGAACCGGGCTGCCGGGGAGCTCAAAGAGCGTCTTGCGCTCCTGCTGCCCGGTCAGGCTGAAAAAATCGCGGCAGCGACATTTCATTCTTTCTGCCTGTCGGTCCTCAGCGAGCGCGATCCCTCGCTCCTGACGGTCTATGCCCCTTCGCAGAGAGCCGAGCTGCTGGCAGCGCTGCTCCCGGCGGGCGAGACAGGCCGGGTGAAGACTCTTGCGGAACGCATGGAGCGGTGCTGGGAAGGGATGGAGGAGCCGGCAGCGGACCTGCGAATCGTGCTGGACAGGTACGAGGAGGAGCTGCGGCGCATCGGCGGCGCGGATCTTTCGTCCCTCGTGATGCGGCTGAGCGGGGTGCTGCGGGCCGACAGCGCGTTCCGCGCCGAGCTCTCCGCCCCGATACAGTCTCATCGCCCTGGATGAGCTCCAGGACATCAACAGGCCCCAGTACGAGCTCCTGATGCAGCTTTGCCCCTCCGTGGAGTGGGTGCTGGGCATCGGGGATCCTGACCAGGCAATCTATGGTTTCCGCGGCTCGGACAGGGAGCTGTTTTTCCGCTTTGGCGAGCAGACTGCCGCGCGGACGTTTTACCTGACACGCAACTACCGGTCTGCCGGGGCCATCGTGGCCGCGGCCCACGCGTTAATTTCTCCGGCACGCGCGCCCGGAGCTCCCGTTCTCACCGCGGTCCGGTCGGAGGGCTCGAAGCTGCGGCTGCTTTCCGCCGCGGACCCCCAGGAGGAAGGAAAGCTCATAGCCGATTCGATCAGCGACCTTGTCGGAGGCGTGGATTCCGTGTCCGTCGACGCGGCCAGGGAGCGCGAACCCCAAAATGTCACGGAATACCGTGACCGCGGAAGCTACGCGTTCTCGGACATCGCGGTCCTTTTCCGCACGCGCGCCGTTCGAGACGCCCTTCTTCCCGCGCTGGCAGGCGCCGGGCTGCCTCTCACACTCGGCGCAAGCACCCCGCTCGCCGAGGAAGAGCCGTTCCGCTCGCTTGTCGCGGCGCTGAGACTGGTGGCCATGCCGGCGGATCCGGTATCACTGCGCATCCTCCGCGCTCACGCGGCCGGCACCCGCCGCGCCGCGTCGGTCGAGGACTGGCTCGCGCGGGGCGTCGAGCTTGCGCGGAAGGCCGGCACCGAAGGCGTCTGTGCTCTCATGGACGAGGCGCGGAGCAGCCTGGTGCGGTTCGACACGTCCCAGCCGGAAGTGGCGCTCGGAGAAGAAGTGCTCCGCGATTTCGCGGCGGAACACGGGACGGACCTCCCCGGGTTCCTCTCGCGTGTTTCTCTCTGCGCGCGTGAAAGCGAAAGGGCGCGGGCCGCGCAGAAGGTGGCTCTCCTGACGTTCCACGCGGCCAAGGGGCTCGAGTTCCCGGTTGTGTTCATTGCGGGAGCGGAGGAAGGAATATCGCCCCTTCCGGACGACCTTGAAGAAGAGCGCCGACTGTTCTATGTCGCGGTCACCCGGGCGCGTGACATCCTCTTCATCAG
>Ga0187866_1001034_pt1 | contig 28215 bp, 31 predicted proteins | sample June2016WEW_11_1_3_FD_133013 | JGI IMG/M metagenome (GOLD analysis project Ga0187866, IMG submission 133013) | Peatland microbial communities from SPRUCE experiment site at the Marcell Experimental Forest, Minnesota, USA - June2016WEW_11_150 | ecosystem: Environmental > Terrestrial > Soil >...
AAAGGCTTGCTTACCAATGAGATCAACCGAATCATGCCAGCAGGTCTCATCCGTATTGAATACGTCCAAAGCTAACGTTTTAGGCTCCAGATTTTTTCAAAAGGCCGTTTGAGCAACAGCCCGGCAAGACCTGACCCCATCTCTGATTTATTAATAAATACCCAGGCCAACAATGGGACACTTAAAATGCTGGATATGCGGCGGAAACCTAATTGACCATTATCCAGAGACTTATACAATACGGGAAATCTTCAAATGGTGGTCACATGAAGGATATAATTTTTCCCAAACAGTACTAAAACAGTTTAACAATGACGAAAAAATTAGCCTCAACACTTGCCAAGAATGCGGTTTTGGCATGTTCATCCCACCTGTTGTGGGATCCGATGAATTCTATGGTGAATTGGCTGAAATGGGACAATCCTGGTACTACCTGAAAAACAAATGGGAATATGGACAAGCCCTTGTAGATTTAAAAGGGTGTCAAAATATTCTGGATGTAGGATGTGGAGAAGGCCATTTCGTTGAGTTGGCGGAAAAACAAGGTATGAAAGCGACTGGTCTTGAATTAAACAGAGATGCTGCAGCAAAGGGACGCTCTAAGAATCTAAGTGTTGATATTCAGACAGTCGAAGAATTCTCCCTTGCGCATTCTGACCAGTTTGATGGCATTACGTTGTTTCAGGTTTTAGAGCATTTAAAAGAACCGGTTAGGACCTTCTTGCATACCCTCCAATGTTTGAAAAATTCTGGGAAAATAGTAATTACTGTCCCATCGACTGAGGGATTTTTGAAGTCATTGCCACCGCAACTTGCAAATGTTCCTCCACATCATGTCAGCCGATGGAGCTGTAAATCCATCGAAAAACTGGCAAGCCGACATAACCTCCGAATTTTAACTCTACGCCATGAGCCATTTTGGCACTATGGCTTCGTTCCCCAAATGGTATGCGAATACATCAGGAGAAAGACAGGTATCGATTTATGGAATATGGAAGCATCAATGTGCATGAGAAAGATCATCAACTTTCTCTGGAGAGCGCCTTATAAAACTCTCTTATTAAGCTTCCCCAAAGGCATTCCAATGATACGTGGGCATAGCCTATATGCCGTTCTTCAAAAATGAGCCGAGCAGAAAAAGCTTTGACGGGTGGAGGAGTATTCATCCTGCAAATGGGGATACGGATGATTACTCCGTTCATCGTATCTCCCTTGCTTGTCAGAAATACCGGTGCCGAGGCTCTTGGGGCCTATGCTGTAATTGTTCAACTATCCGCTTATGTTCTTATGCTGGATCTCGGCATGGGACAGGCACTCAGCCGGTTTATTGCACAGAGCGATGTTACACGAGATTCAGAAAAAGTGAGCGACTATATTGTTGGCTCGGTATTCTTTTTGACTGCAGCTGGTCTCTTTGCCGGTCTGATTATAGGTATTCTTTCCTGGACATTACCTTACTGGTTAGAAGGAAGTCCATCGATAATCTCGGAAAGTTCAAATGCGCTGATTTTGATGGGGCTATGGTATGTATTTCGAATCCCTTCAGCTATTTTTCAAACCTATCTTTTCGCACGCCAATTTACAGCGATAACAGGTATTGCTTCGATAATCAGCGATATTATTTCCTGTCTCTTGCAGATTTCCCTTACGCTCTTCGGGTTGGGAATTTTAGGACTCGTTTCAGCCATCATCGTCTCCGAGGCCTTCGCGATCGGATTTTGTGCATGGTATGTGTTACCGGAATGGAAACGACTAAAATGGACACTCAAATGGCATCGATCCCGCGTCAGGGAGCTTTTCAGAGTTGGTATTCCATTAAGTCTCATCAGTCTGGCTGACAGGCTAACTTTTTCATCTCAAAATATTATTGTAGGGTTTCTTTATGATACAAGGATTGTAGCTTCATTTTATGCAAGCCGCCTTCCAGGCTATTCAGCAGCGGGGATCTTATGGCGGGTTTCTGATCCCGTGGTTCCCGCACTGAACGAATTATATGGGAAAAAGCTCTATACTGCGCTTGAGCATGGATTCACTCGAATCGCGGGTTACAAGTTGGGTCTCAGCATTTGGGTCTCTTGTATGGTTTTCCTTTTTAACAAGCCTTTCATCGAAACCTGGATGGGAGTTGATTTCTATTTGGGTAGTCTGATGAGTCTTGCGGTCGCACTTTTTGTGCCCATATCAAGTTTCAACAACATCCTTCGGAAGTTGGTTATTGTCCAAGGACGGCTTGGCTTTTATACCCTGATTATTCTGGTGGAAGGCATCCTGTCAGTCACCTTATCTGTTCTCTTGGGTAGATCATGGGGATCCCCTGGCGTCATGATAGCTATTTGCATCACCCAATTTGTAAGCATTACTTATTCATACTTGAAAATTGGTAAATTGTTTAAAGGATCCCTTCTAAAAATGACATTTGCCATATTGCATGTATCTTTCAAGGCCGCTTTCGTTGGTGTGGCGGTGTGTCTAATTTATCTCGTTATTTATCCATATACAAAATTCCTGCCTTGGTTCATATGGCTATCTCTTTTAACGATCATTGCCCTTTACGGATTCATTATATTTGGTTTAACCACGGAAGACTATACATCGATTACAAATCTTATTAAGAAGATGCTACATAAAAAGAGCATGATCTTCTCAAATGACAATCCTTAATAAAGTCAAGGGTAAATGTTCACAATATTTCTTGCGGTTCACAAATCCATTCCAGTATCTTATATACAGAAGGTTCAAGGCCTATACGATCATACCCGAACATATCTACCTAAAAAATTTAAGACTGTGCCAACGCTACAATAGGATACCTGGGGCTGTTATAGAGTGTGGCACATGGAAAGGGGGAATGATTGCCGGCATCGCATCCCTGCTCGGGAACGAGCGAGATTATTATCTATTCGATAGTTTCGAAGGGTTACCTCAAGCTAAAGAAATTGATGGATCACGAGCCTTGTCGTGGCAGTCGGATAGACAGTCCCAATTCTACTTTGATAACTGCAGAGCGGATGAAAAAGATGCACATGAGGCAATGAAGCTTGCCGGATGTGATTCGTACCAAGTGATTAAAGGATGGTTCCACGAGACATTACCGTTATATAAGCCGAGTCAAATTGCTATCTTACGCTTAGACGCGGATTGGTACGATTCAACCATGGTTTGTTTAGAAGAACTCGCCGATCGTGTGGTACCCGGTGGTATCATTATAATGGACGATTACTACGTTTTCGATGGTTGTTCGAAGGCTGTGCATGATTTTTTGTCGCGCAAAAATGCCACTGGAAGGGTAGCTCAATATAGGGATACTGTAATGTATATTGAAAAGGTTTAAACACAGATGGCTATAACCGAATTAAAATTTCAATTCTTGCTTCGCTGCCGCAGGGTTTGGGCCAACTTCACTCGTTCTTTGATGATCGGGCGGCGACAATCGCTGTTGGATGAAGATGCATGAGTGAAGTAGATTTAGATACCCCTCATCTGTTTTGGAGGATGGCATGGGATTTGATAATGATGGAATAAGATTTCTGCTTGCTGCAAGAGCGAGCGGAGTTTCCTTCAATAAGGTGGCAACCATTGGTAGGCAGATACTTCATGTCGATTTCGATTCATTGAAGAAAAACCTGGAATTTTTCAACATTCAAAAAAACGATATCGAGATAGAGCGTATCTTATCTGAAGGAAACGGCTATGCCGAACCTTTTTTGAAAACGTTGGGAGCGGAGGAAATCTGTTCTATTGATGTGTCACCTTTTGAAGGAGCTTCTTTTATTCATGATATGAATCTACCAGTTCCCCACAATCTAAAGAATGCTTTCACAGCTGTTATAGATGGCGGCTCTCTTGAACATATTTTTGATTTTCCAAGAGCTATCAAAAATTGTATGGAGATGGTTCAAGCAGAAGGCCATTTTCTTGGTATTACCCCGGCGAACAATTTCATGGGACATGGTCTTTATCAATTCAGCCCTGAACTGTACTTTTGCCTTCTTACAGAGGATAATGGGTTCCGCATCGAGCGCATTATACTCTTTGAATCGATCCTGGAAGGAAAGTGGTACGAAGTTCGCAATCCAGAGAAAACCCGAAAAAGAATTACACTGACTAATGGCTTGCCCACTTATTTATTGATCCAGGCAAAAAAAATCGAACGTGTCCCTATCTTGTCTTTTCCCCAGCAAGGTTATTATGTAGCCCTGTGGGACGACCATGGCCACTTATCTAAATCCTTTAAGGATACAGCGAATAATAGAGGAAGGCTGCATCAAATAAGGTAATCATTAAGACAATTAACCCCCATACCTTTAAGGAACGTATACCGAACTATTCGGGCAGCCATCCGAATAGCCAGTAGGTCGCGTTTTGATTCTGAATTTTATAAAAAGATAGATATGATGTCCTTCGTTCCACGTAAGAACCCTTCTAAAAGTAAATTTTTATAAGATGGCCCCAGAGGGGATGGCCAGGATTATTCCCTGTCTCGCCGGGGCTTTACTGATACCCATTGGGTAGGTCAATTTGCGTGAAAGGAAAGCAAGCCGTTTGAATGAATTAGACAGAAATTTACCGATTCTTTTTGTCGGTAGTTATGCTGAGCCAGAGCCCATTGGAGGTAATCGAACGTTATCATTACAGGCTGTCAACTTGCGGGCATTGGGTATTCCAGCGGAGATTTTTACCTGGCCAATCAATGATACCTGGCGAGGGCCGGTACCAAACGTTTCAAGTTTACGCCTAGCGGGCCAGCCCTATTTGCATGTGGAACGCTGGGGCATCCCGTACCATGTCGCAAGCTTGCCAAAGATCTGGAGCGAACGGATTCTGGCTGAAAAAGAGTGGGGAGCTGCAGTGGCCTGGGGAATGCAGGCACTTTCCGAGTTGCGCCCCCGGTTGGTTCATCAACAGTTTTGGCAGAATCTGTGGTGGATGATGGAAGCAGCGATCCGATTGGGAATTCCTGTTGCATATTCGGCTCACGACTATGGCATTGCCTGCTTGCGCACTATTCTAGTGAATGGTTGGGATACCCTGTGTGACGGAGTTGTCGCAGTAAGTAAGTGCAGTCGTTGTATCCTGGCGGGACGAAATCTTTTGGGGAAGGCAAATGAGTGGGTCGCCAGCTTGCCACTGGCGGATAGGTTGTTATCATTAGCTTTTGGATCAAATGCAGACGGGCCACTGGCTCGAGCAGGTGGCGTACGTTTACCAGTCAAAGAGCGGGTTGCGCTAACAATCAAACGCTGTCGGCGTGTGTTCAACCAGCTCGATGCGCTGATCGTTACCACGCCCTTCGCCCGCGATTTTTTTATTCAGTTTGGTACACCATCAGATCGCATCCATATTATGCCCTGGTTCCATGCTCAAGATCTATTACTTCAGGAACTACCTAAAAATTGGGACAGTTTGTGTATCGGCCTTATCACACGTATTTCTCCTGAAAAGGGTGTCCACATCGTTCTGGAAGCCCTCAGACAAGTTAAAGCCTCCAAACCGATCTTACTTAAAATCGCTGGTAGTCCAGATAATGCTTACGCACAGGACTTAATGCGTCGTTTTCCGGAGAGTAGTGGAAATAACCGGGTTCAATGGTGTGGTTGGATTTCAGGCGAAAGATTACCAGACTTTTACAAAGATGTTCACGTGGTGGCGGTACCTTCGCTTTGGTACGACAATGCACCATTAGCGATGATCGAAGCGCTTGCCCATGGTCGACCAGTAATTTGCTCGGACGTTCCAAGCATGACTCACCTGGTACAACACGAAGTGAATGGCCTGGTATTTCCTATGGGGGATACTGTCGCGCTTGCGCATCAGATCGAGCGGCTAGCAGGTTCTCCGGAGTTGGTCCGGCAGCTTGCAAAGCGTACAAGAAATGTGATGTCAGCGATTGAATATGCTAAACGCTTAGGTTCAGTATACCAAGCTATATTAAAGATTAGGTGAGAAATAACCCATTCACAAATTGCAAGCCTTCCATAAAGAGCAAACAAACCTTGTCACTGAATGATGTGTTGCGTTGGCTTCATGCTTGGATTAAACAGTTTGCTGATCCCTTCACCATATTAAGAGCCTTCAGGGGATTGAGCTGGTACTTTGCCGACTGGTTCAGATATTCACGCTTACCTTGTTCAGAGATTATCCGGCTGATGGACACACAACCTCAACTGCACGACAGAACCATAACTACGCAGATTGACCCACACTATTTCTTTTCATTAGGTTGGGCGGTACGTCGGATTCAAACGAAATTTCCAGTTATGCACGTGGATGTTGGATCACATAATCTCTTTGCAAATCTTTTAAGTGCATCTATTCCAGTTATTTTCTTGGATTATCGACCTTTACAAATCAAGTTGACTGGATTAATTTCTTTAAGAGGAAGTATTTTGGAATTGCCCTTCGCTACTGGCGCTATTCAGTCACTCTCATGCCTGCATGTAGCTGAGCACATTGGATTGGGGCGTTATGGCGACCCCCTTGACCCAAATGGAACCAAAAAGGCTGTAAAAGAAATGGAGCGGGTATTGGCCCCCGGTGGCAACCTGTTCCTTGCTATACCTGTGGGGCAACCGAGATTATGTTTCAACGCCCATCGGATTCACGGGGCAGAGATGATTCGAGAAATAGCCTCACGTTTAGAATTGGTTGAATTTTCTGGTGTCCATGACGATGGTCGATTTGTGGAGCGGGTGAGTCTGAACGAGTTCAAAGACTCCTCCTATGCCTGTGGAATGTTCTGGTTTAGGAAGACCGTTAGCATGTGATTGGTATGAGTAGCGGGTACGAGCGCATCTACTGTTTCAATCAATATCAACGTGACCGATGGGTTGCTGGGTAGGCAGCCCGTGTCTCATCCAAGCCTTTTGTGCGTGAAGTAGGGAGCCTCCGATAATAGGAGAGGGGAAATGGCAGTCCCAAGAAGCATATTGAGCTATTCCATTCAGAAAAAGCATATAGATCTTCAGATAATCCTGTTGCCATTCAGTGTTATCATTGCCTGGATTTATTTGGCGACTCGGGTTACCGATGCCCTCTTACCATCCCTCTTCCTATTCTTCTTCGTTGCCATTGCCGGCCTTTGGATGATTACCCGTCTCAGCAGGCAGTTAGAAGACGGCCATCTGCAGAAACTTGGGTACGTTTTCTTATGCAAATTGTTGTTAGTCGTATTTGTTCTCTATGCTGGCTGGGCACCGCAGTTGGAATCAGCTTTTGCAAGTTATGGGTATGACCCGCAGCGTTATTATTTCGATGCGCATGCGCTCATGCAGTCTCGTTTCGATTTGTGGGCTATGCCTTCATTAAACTATACCGGTATTCTTCTTTATTATGGTTTGATTTTCGCCATGTTCGGTCATAACCCGATTATTCCCGCATTGGTAAACACATTTGTCACCTTGTTGGCAACATTACTGTTAGTTCGGGTGGGCTACCAGATCAAGCGTGACCGGGGTCCCCGTGATTGGCAGCTTGGGTTAGCAATGCTCATTCCAGAAGTGTTGTGGTTTGACGTCATGACATCTCGTGAGACCATTGTGATGGCCTTAATTGTCTTTACGACCATCTCGATGGGCGGTTATTTCATCGAAAGACGTAACCAGCCTTTTTCGTTCAGGCAGATCGCCATTACCCTACCAGCGATGATTGTTCTTGGCTTAATTCGCACCCCGATGTTGATGCCGGTGATTGTCACGGCCTTTCTGCTCAGTGCATCAATAAAGCCAACACCCCAACGCCGTTTTCTTGGTTTTTTTCTATTTGGTTTAATGGTCTTGGTTTTCTGGGAGATACCAACCCTATTGGCTTATTTACGCGGTTATGAATTTGACTATGCCAGCTTGATACAATGGGTTACAAGAGGGGACGAAGTATTCTTAAGTGCACATACATGGAGTGAGCGGTCGATCGGACGGATGTTTATTCCGGGGAATCTGTGGGAAGCTATTCTATTTACTCCAATCCGGATGTTCTTCTATCTCGTGGCTCCCTTGCCGAATATTAACATTGATCCGGCTGGACTTGTTGACGGCAATTGGGAAGACTGGCAGAGCTTGATGAGCATCTTGTCGGCTATCCTGTATATTGGCCTATTTCCTTTTGCCATTGCTGCCTTTATCCGTGCCCTTGGAGACAGGGAGAAGAGAAGCGGCCTGGTCTTTCAGATCCCTTTCTGGGTAACCATGACAGCCATTGCGGGTGGAAATCAGATCATTCATGGGCGCTACCGTGTCATGGCCGTGCTAATTCTATGGGGTTGCATCTGGTTGGGTTGGACCGGCGATAGGGATAGGTTGTTACGTCGGTCCTATTTGCTGTGGCTTGCCATCTTGACAGCAGGCGGAATATTCTACGCGGTGAAAAAATTCGTTGTATGAGATGCCACCCTTTAATCATTTCTTTGGTTCTGGGAGCGTGTGAAAAAAAGCCTTAAGAGAGGTCTGCTCAATCAGGTTTGGTTCCAAGAAGCTTGGGGCGCTTACCGCAGCTGGCAACTTAAACGTGAGTATGTGGCGCGGCGCGAGCATTATGCACATCTCGCACACGAAAGGAAATTGGTCTACCGAGAATCAGACATCATCTCTGCCCTCCGCGGCCGGTTGAAGGGTCGTGGGTACATACCTACACCACGCCGGATGGGTGAAGTCCACACATTCACATTCATTCCACATATTGGCTGGCACACCGCGTTGATTCCGGACCTGCGTGAGCTGGGGCCGGTGAGTGAATTCGATTACGTGGCTTATGGCTACCAGCCTGAAGAATTTCGCAGGCGTGACAATCGGGCAGCGCAGCGCCGCCGGGAAATGAATGATATGGTCTTGCCAGCCCTGCGTGCGGCACATGCTCGTCAACCGGTGGATTGGGTATTTATTTATGCCAGTGGGCTGGAGGTACGGGGAGAGATGGTTCGTTCCATTGTTGAAGAACTGGGTGTGCCGGTGGTCAATATGTGTCTGGATGACAAACAGTCGTGGGACGGACCAATACTGGATGGCCAGCATTTAGGTCAGATAGACATTGCTCCATTTTTCGATCTTTCGTGGACTTCAGCACGGGTGGTCTGTGAATGGTATCTTGTCGAAGATGGAAGGCCGACTTACATGCCAGAAGGGTTTGATATGAATACATATCGACCTATGGCAGTGGGCCAAGACATACCCGTCAGTTTCATCGGCGGGGCCTATGGTTATCGGCCATCGGTCGTGCGGTACTTACGCCGGCATGGGGTGCCCCTCCAGACCTTCGGAGAAGGCTGGCCAGACTTCGGTTGGGTGAAAGATGTCGTTGAAATTATCAACCGGAGCATTATTAACCTTGGCATGGGTGGAATTGGCTATCTCGAGACGCTGACGAATGTGAAGGGCCGCGATTTCGAAATCCCGGGGACAGGCGGTGGTGTTTATCTGACTTCGTTCAACCCTGATCTGGCTCAGCATTTCATTATCGGTGAAGAAATCTTGTGCTACCGCAACCGCGAGGAGATGCTGGAGCTGATCCGTTATTATTTGGCCCATCCCGATGATGCCGGTGCCATCGCTCGACGGGGGCGAGAACGTTGTCTTCGCGAACATCGCTGGCTCCACCGCTATGAGCGAGTCTGCAAAATGATAGGTATTTTGAAGAACGAGGAACAGAGCGAGGAGAACCATGGGACGCTTCTTTCACAGGGTGGGTAAATACATGATCGACATTCTACCTGACAGCCATCTCATCTATCTGGCTTGCAAGCGATACATCAATAGATATAGCGGAGAGAATAACGATGACATGATGACCAATGGGGAATATTTGTTTCTTAAGGAAGTTCTGCCAAGATGTCAAACCGTATTTGACGTGGGCGCAAATTTGGGAAGGTGGACAACCCTTGCTCTTTCCATCAACCCTTCCCTCCAGATTCACTGTTTTGAGCCAAGCCGCGGCACGTTTGAAAGGCTGCAGGAGAACCATTTTCCTCCTAATGTGCGATGCAATCATTCCGGTCTCGGAGCAGTTCCTGGAGAAGGCCATTTGTTCGTCTTTGAGGGGGCTTCCGGGTTGAATTCCCTCTATCGCCGAGACGGTTTACAACATCTTAACCTTCCAGCTCAAGACAATACGGAGGTGGTTTGGTTGGACACAGTAGATCATTACTGTTCTTGGAACAATATTCCAACGGTCGACTTTATCAAATTGGATGTGGAGGGACATGAGTTGGAAGTGCTCAAAGGGATGGAAGAGTCCCTGAAGAAGGCCTCTATCAAGATGATTCAGTTCGAATATGGGGGATGTAATATCGATGCCAGGATATTGCTAAAAGACATTTGGGATTATCTAAAGAGTTTTCCTTATTCTTTCCATAAAATTTACCAGCAAGGGATCCGAAACGTGGAGGCCTACAGTTAGGCATTTGAAAATTTTCAGTATCAGAACTGGGTGGTGATGCGAAATGCCTAAAGTCAGTGTCGTGATCCCCGCTTTTAATAGTGCGGGGACGATTGCTCGGGCAATTGACAGTGTGCTGGCTCAGGATGTGCCAGAGATGGAGATCATTGTCATCGACGATGGTTCGACAGATGAAACGCCTTCTATTCTCGATGGATATGGCAAACGGATTACAGCTATCCGTCAGGTCAATCAAGGTGTGGCAGCCGCTCGCAACAGAGGAATTGATGCTGCCCAGGGGGAATTCATCGCCTTTCTCGATTCGGACGACGAATGGTATCCCAAGAAACTGAAGAAACAAATGTTGTTGATGGAAGAGAATCCGGGCGTCGGGTTGGTCAGTTCCTCCGCAAAATATGTTGACGAATCGGGAATCATACTACAGTTCGGCTCTGCTGACTTCAAAGGAAGGGTCACGGATGTATTGCTCTTTGAAAATGTGATTGTGACAAGCTCCGTTGTTGTCAGAAAGGCCTGCTTGCAACTTATCCGTCCTTATTTCCGCCATCACCTTTCTGGTGGGGGGGCGGGAGTAGAAGATTGGGACTTATGGTTGCGTTTATCTGCTCGTTGCGATTTTATCGTTGGAGCTGAACCCCTCGTCGTTTATTATCGATCGAAGGACAGTTACTTTAGAAAACACTCGGTTGAAAGTCTCCGATCCCTGTGGCATTCGGTTTACAATGGTCTTCTCGATGATACGCTTTTGTCGCCAAAGGTGAGGAATAACTGGCGGTATCTTCAAGCCAATATTTGCTTCATGGCTGCATACGTACACTATGAAAACGGGGATATATGGAAGGCTCGTAAAGAAATGATGAGAGCAATTGGAATTTCTCCACTTAAGATCAAGTGGTTATCGGCTCTTCCCATTTTATTCCTGCCTTCTTCTTTTCGTGACCGCTTGAAGAGAAATTTGCATACTCGTTTCAAGACGTAAAGACTCCTGAATAAAGAGATCCAAAGATGTGTGGCATTGTTGGCCTTGCTTCCCAATTTCCTGTTGAGGATCGTCAGTTCCTGGCCGTCATGAGAGATACGATGTGTCACCGTGGACCGGATGATGCTGGAATGTGGTGGTCGCTGGATGGCCGGGTGGGGTTAGCCCATCGGCGATTGCCTATCACCGACCTTTCGCCGAGTGGGTATTAGCCTATGACCGATAACACGAATCAATTGTGCATCATATTTTTTAATGGTGAGATCTACAATTATCTCGGACTCAGTTGAAAGAATGGGCCATCCTGGACACCTTCGATATGCTGGCCCCAGCATACGACCAACCGAAATCGGCCGAAACACTCCGCCACTGGTTTGCACATGCAGGATTGACGCAAATTGAAATTTTTCGTTCTGGCGGTTTGGTGGGGCGTGGGGTTGAAGCAAGAGATCGTCGCCCCTCGACTTTGAAGAACTGATTTTGACCAGGCCTCACGGGCCCATTGGTGGCAGAATCAAGGCGCAGAAAAGAGAGCATAGGATTTCATGAGGATAGGAATTAATGCTCTTTTCCAGGGATCTGGTGGAGCTCTCGTATACCTAACACAACTGATCGAAGAATGGAAGAAGGCTCGTGTTTATCAAATTCACGATTTCGTTCTATTCATCAGTCAAGGGACACTCCGAAGGTTGGGAATCGATCCGGCCCCTGAGTTTCGCGTGATCACCCTCCACCGAAGTGATTGGGGATTGCCCTTCCGACTCATTGTTGAGCAGACCGAATTGGTCAGACGAGCAGAAAAAGAGAAAGTGGATGTCTTGTTCTGTCCTGGGAACACCATGCCCTATACAACTCAGATTCCGTGCGTCACCACGCTCCTGAATGCGGCCCCGTTCTGTTCGAGCATCTCTTTCCGAACCGTCGGGTTTCGATATGGGCTTCGCTTCTATTTATTGGGGTTCTTCATGCGTTTAAGTGCCAGAAGGTCTTCGCGCATCATTTTCATTTCAGAATTTTTTCGGAATATCTTTATTGACCAGTTTTCATTTCCAGCTAAGAAAGGTGTGGTTATTTATCATGCCCGAGAGGAGGTCTTCGAAACCCTCCAAGGGGATGTGCACCTTGAAGAACGCTACGGAATTCGACGTCCCTATGTCCTGTCCGTTTCGCATCTCTATCCCTTTAAAAACCTTCTGGAACTCATCGAAGGTTTCGTTGCAGCACAAAGGCAGGGAAATATCAAGCCCATGCAGCTGGTGATCGTCGGAGGAGAACACATCCCGGGCTATAAATCAAAACTGGAAGCCTTGATTCGAAGGTTAGGTGTGGCGAACGGTAACGTTTTGTTGACAGGGCCAATTCCTCATCACGAAGTGATGCATTTGATCGCGGGCTGTGAGGTGTATGCCTTTTCTTCAACATGTGAGAACTGTCCCATCGCGTTGATCGAAGCTTTATCGGCAGGCGTGCCCATCGCCTGCTCAAATGTTGGCGTGATGCCGGAAATTGCAGGTGACGGAGCCATCTATTTTGATCCCTGCGATCCGAACGATTTTGCAAATGCCCTGTCTCGCCTCATGACCGACGATACGTTGAGAAGGCAATTGAGGGATCGCGCCCTTCAGCAGGCGAAAAAATTCCCCAGCCCGTCTGAAGTGGCACGATGGACTTTATCCGTTCTTGAGCAAGCAGGCAATGCGGCCTCGAAGTGAGTTGCATCCGCGGTGGAGATCTCAATCTAAATGGTATCGCTCAATGGTCGAGGTGTCTTGAGAAGGTGTCTGGAGCCAATGTTTCTGATTCCACTCTCTCCATGCTACGAAATCGTCAAGACTTGGAGATTGGGCAAGCAAGTACGATAGATCTCAGATTATATACTGACCGAACGCACAAGTATGCATATCCTTCTCGTCACTCAATATTTTAAACCAGAGAGCATTGGTTCGCCTATTTGGGTCCATCAACTCGCAGTGGACCTGGTAAATGTGGGACATCACGTGACAGTCGTCACTGCTTTTCCTAACTATCCGGATCGTATCATCTTTGAAGGTTATCGAGGAAAGGTTTTTCAACGGGAGCAGTTGGACGGCGTTGAGGTTCAACCTGTGCCGGTTGTATTAAATACCTCATTCAACGAAAACGAACCTATCGTTTGTAATCCACAAGAGGCGTTAGACTGCTTTTTGAGAACCAAAATGGATGTTCTGGTCCTCGGAAACTTTTTTATAAAGAGAAAGAGTTGATGCGTTTATTCCTTCTATACATTTCTTGACAAGATTACATCTTATGCAATGAGTTTGACGTCTCAAAATCTTGACTTAATTTTTAAGTCAAACAAGGATTCTGGATACTGGTAAGGAAACAATAAGAAACCTCTTGATTTAATTGCTCTTACAGTATTGAACGAAGAGGTGATAAAAATCCATAACCAAACATTATGAAAATATCCATCATCACTGCGGTTTTTAATGGTAAGAGCACAATAGAAGAAGCAATAAAGAGCCTTTCTGGCCAAACGTATAAGAATGTTGAACACATCGTTGTTGATGGCGGTTCAGCAGATGGGACACTTGATGTAATAGAAAGATACAGGGGCAAAATAGCAAAGATCATATCAGAACCGGACAGGGGTATATATGATGCACTAAATAAGGGGATAAGGTTAGCCTCGGGAGATGCCATTGGAATTTTGCATGGCGATGATTTATATGCTCATGATAAAGTTTTAGGAAAGGTAGCAAGTGTCTTTGAGAATCGAAATCTGGATAGCTGTTACGGAGACCTAGAATATGTGAGTAAGGAAGATTCGAATAAAGTTATTAGATATTGGAAATCTTCAACGTTTAGGCCGGGTAAATTTAAATATGGCTGGATGCCGCCTCATCCCACTTTTTTTGTGAAGCGAGAAATTTATGAAAAGTATGGTCTTTTTAACACGGGTTTTCGGATTGCTGCAGACTACGAATTGATGCTCAGGTTTCTTGAGAAGCACAGGATATCTACCCACTATATTCCTGAAGTCTTTATCAAGATGAGGCTTGGTGGAGCGAGTAATCGGAGTTTGAAAAATATGTTTATAAAAAGCTCCGAGGATTATAAGGCGTGGAAAGTAAATAACCTCAATGGTGGACTCCATACTATTTTGCTAAAAAACTTCTCAAAGATTCCGCAGTTTTTCATAAAATGATATGTTTCCACCATTTGACTGAATTTTTCAGTCAACCTTTCAATTTCAACTAAAGTAACCAAATAAACTAAATAAACCAGAGAAACCAGAAAAACTAAAGAAACCAAAGAAATGCTTAAATATCTAATCCTTTTTCTTATCGCTTCGGTTTGTTCCTTCCTTCTCACCCCGCTGGTGAGATTTTTCTCGAGAAGATTCGGTGCTCTGGATCTTCCCGGTGGGAGGAAGATTCATGACCAGCCGATCCCGAGGCTTGGTGGGCTCTCGATCTTTATGGTTTTCAATTTGGTTCTTCTCATTTCCTACCAATTCGATTTCTTCTATTTCCCTATCGATTTTTTGAAAGAGATCAACTTCAGCTGGCTATTTGTAGCGTCAGCCATCGTCCTGGGATTAGGTGCAGTGGATGATTTCCGAACGATACCTGTCAGCATCAAATTTTTCTTCCAAATTATTGCCGGGCTGATTGTGGCACTCACCATCTATAAGATCGAGGCGATTAACTTGCCTTTCGGAACGATTCATCTTGGATTTTGGTCAATTCCTGTAACAGTCCTCTGGGTTGTAGCCATTACTAATGCTATTAACCTTCTCGATGGTCTGGACGGTTTAGCTGCAGGGACTTCCTTGATCGTCTGTATCGCTATGTTCGGCATCTCCCTCATCAATCAAAATGTCGGAATTGCTCTTGTCTCCGTCATCCTCGCTGGAAGCATCCTTGGGTTCCTGAAGTATAATTTTCATCCTGCCTCCATTTTCTTAGGCGACTCGGGAGCCTATTTTCTTGGCTTCACGCTATCTGTTTTCGCCCTGCTAAGCGGTTTAAAAGGGACAACGACCTTTGCCCTCCTGATTCCAATCCTGGCTCTTGGCCTCCCGATTATGGAGACGATCCTCTCCATGCTGCGGCGTCTTCTAAAATCCCTCCATATCATGGAGGTGGACCCAGAAAAGAACGTAGTAAAATTCTTCTATCTCGATGGATGGAGTATGTTTAGAGCTGATCGAAGTCATATCCACCACCGGCTTCTCCAGGTAGGATTTACTCAGAAGAAAGCGGTCATGATTCTTTATGGAGTCTCTTTAATTCTTGGAGGATTAGCACTCTCATCAGTCTATTTTAAGAATATCAATTACGCCCTTCTTCTTACCGCAATCGGCATTGCCTCTTATATTGGCATAAGTAAATTGGGATATAGCGAGATTCAGATTTTGAGTAACGGAGTTCTTCTTCCAATGTTCGATGTGCCCGTTGTGAATCGGAGGGTCTTCAGGGTCTTTGTGGATATGGCGATTATTTCCCTTTCTTATTACTTTGCCTTTTTGCTTCGTAATGAAGGGAATTTTGATCCAGTGAAAAATTACTACTTGACTACTGTTCCCCTAGTTCTTGCAACTAAAATTATCATCTTTCACTTTGCAGGGCTTTACAGAGGGGCCTGGAGATATACGAATATTAGTGATCTCATGAGAATGGTGAAAGCTGTGATATTGGGATGTATCGCTTCAGCATTTCTTCTCTGGCTAATCCCAGGCTTTGGTATCACCAGCCGAGCTGCGTTGATTATTGATTTCAATCTTCTTCTCTTTTTTGTGGTTGGAGCAAGGAGTTCTTTTCGCATCCTTGAGCATCTCCAAGCCACAAAGAATCATCTCCAGGGGAGAAACGTCTTGATCTATGGGGTTGGTAAGAGCGGGGCCAATGCCCTTAGAGAATTTATCCATAATCCAATATTGGGATTGAGTCCTGTCGGTTTCATCGATGATGATCAACGAAACAAAGGCAAACAAGTGAATGGTTATCCCGTCATTGGCACTCTCGAATCATTAGAGAGCATTCTTAAAAAGAATTCTGTTTCCGAAGTGATTCTTGCTATTAACGAGTTTCCAAAGGAAAAACTTGAACGTCTCTCTCAGATCTGTTCGGCCTACCGAATTCCCCTCCGCCGCTTCCAAACCCGCCTTGAAGACATTCCCACCTGAAGTGAATAAATCAATGATTTGTTAAGTCAATGAGGTGAAAACTATTTGAATAGCTGAAATAGCTCTCCTCCTGACTGAATTTTTCAGTCAGTTTTAAATCCCTCCTTCTCGAAGTCCGAATCGTCATGAGAACCATCCAGGTGGTCCTCTCCTGCCTGCCGGCAGCAGGTCGGCAAAGACAGTCGCTAACTCCATTTCAGAAACCCAATTAAATTTCTTGACAGTTCCTAAACAATCCTCCAGAATATTCTCACTTTCCTAAGAAAGCGAGAAAGAGATTCGGGTGGAAAAAATTTAGACCTATCTATAAACGTCTTGACCGAGCCGGGTAAACAATCAGTGACTACTTAAAGAGGGGAGATATGGAGTCGTTATTAATCAAAGATGCTGCAGGCATAGGAAAATGGATTCTAATTTTGGGGTGCCCTCTGGCTGAGAAACATTCTCTCTTCGATGCTATTCAGAATGATTCAGGACCGACTTTTGCAGTTTGCGCATGCTGTGAATTTCAGGAAGGCAGAGATTTCCAATTTTTTGATTCAACAGGCGAATTTCCTATTGAAGTGTTTCCCGATTTACTTAAGTGCGGTTGCCCTCACAAAGAGAAAGACTGATTCTTTGCCATAGAATTTGGCCCGGTTCTGCTTTGCGAAGGAAGATTATATTCTTGATGAGGCCTGTCGGAGGATTGAGAGATTAAGACTTTGAGAAGTATTTCTAATTTCTTTATTGTTGATCCTGAGATCTTGACAGGGAAGCCTGTGGTGAGAGGTACCCGGCTAGCGCATAGCCAAACTTCAAAAAATCGGCATTCGTTTGGAACATATAAATTGTTTCTGTGTGACCTCAAGGACATTGTGATGAAGGGAGAATAATTTTATAATTCCTTGACTTAGCACTTTATTATGTATTATTATACAGGTAGCATAACGTATAAAAGAGGGGAATATGGACCAGGTTAGAGTTAACCTTACATTGGAAAAAGAGGTTTGGAAGGCCTTCGATACGCTCGTACCGCAAAGAAAGAAAAGTAAAATGATCAATGAATTGTTAAAAAAGGAAATCGAAAAAATCAAACGACGAAAAGAAGAAAAGGCGTTGGCCTCGGCTTTTAAGGAAGCAGCACAGGACAGAGAGCGCCTTGCGGTATCAGATGAATGGAACATCCTTGACAGAGAAGAGTGGGACTAAATGAATCAGGGAGATGTTTATCTCGTTAATCTTGATCCAGCCGTTCAAACAGAAGCTGGTAAAAAAAGGCCGGGACTCATCATCTCAATTAACGCAATGAATCATAACTCGCCACGACTCATTATCGCTCCCATCACATCCAGCGTAGGGAAAATATATCCTTTTGAGGTATTTGTCCCTGCCGGTGTTGGAGGACTGGAAAAGGATTCTAAAATCATGCTCGACCAAATGAGAAGCCTTGACAAGAGAAGATTATTCAAAAAAATTGGCATCATAGAAAAAGATCTCTTGATTAAAGCCTGTACTATTGCTCAAAAGCTCACTTCTGCAGGATAATCCCTGCCTACCTTTCGCCACCCACTCGTGCCTGTAGCTTAATTATTTCCCTCTGAGATCTCTGCATCTCCGTGGCGGAACCCGGAGCCAAGAATTTCGTGGTTTGCCCCATATCTCCCCTTGAACGATTTTTGAAGGAGTACGTCTGGCGTTAGAGGCTGAGAATATCGAATCCAGACCCATCTGGCCTCCGGCTCGTAGAGCCTACGCCTCGGAGAGAAACCCATGCACCTCCAACCCGTCTTTAAGGGTTGTCGAATTCGTGGAGGAGAGGTGAGTGAGGATTTATTTGCCCACGGACTCTGTCTTCCTTCAGGAACCCAGCTCACCGAAGAAGACCTTGAGCGAGTTGTAAAAGTCATAAAGAATTGTTACAGACCATCCGAAATAAAATCAATTTAATTCCCCTAACACTTTGATTTATTGCTTTTAACGTGGTATAAAGGTTCAGAAAAAGAGGATTTAGCGGGAAGGATACCAGGAATTTTATCCTCATAGAGGAGGTAAGTCATGAATAAAGTAGCTACCTTCAAAGCAAAATACCTAAAAGATGGCCATCTTTCCATCCCTAAAGAAGTGGTGGCTTCTTTATTATTAAGAAGGGGAGAGGAGGTCCGAGTAGTCATAGAGAAGGAAAAATTTGACAAAAAAGGGTTCCTTAGCCTTTTTGGCATCTGGAGAGACAAAACTGAGGAAGAGATTCATCTTTATCAGGAAATCGTGAAAGAAAGAGAAATGTTTGGTAGAGGAGAGGTCGAACTTTGATCTATTGCCTTGATACCGACATTCTTATTGAATACTTTCGAGGAAGTGAAGCGATAAAGAAAAGATAGAAAGCCTCACCGGTGATGACAGTCTTGGCGTTATCTGGCTTACGTTTTATGAGTTCTTTAAGGGAATATTTGTCAGCGGAAAATTGGGTGAAGAGAAATTTCTCCAAGAATTGAACGAAACCTGTTTAATCCTTAACCCATCCTACGAAGCCGCAGGATTGGTGGCGAGATTTATGCTGCGTTAAGGAGAGAAGGTAAGCTTACCAACGATGAGGATATCCTGATCGCCAGCATTGTCAAAGCTCACGATGCAGTGCTTGTGACGAATAATGAAGAGCACTTCTCAAGGATTGAAGGACTTAGGATTGAGAATTGGCTGAGGTCTTAAGTTTCGTTCAGGGCATATAAGCCTATTAGGGCCCCGTCCTGAAAATTCCCATTACGTTGCCTTCTATACTTCAGAACAAAAAAAGCTGTTGAGTGTCCGTCCTGGTATTACCAGTGCTGCTTCGCTGGTCTACCGCAATGAAGAAGAAATTCTCACTGGACCGGATTGGGAAACGATGTACCGTACGAAGGTGTTACCCACCAAATTGACAATCGATTTAGCTTATCTCTCCAAGCGGACATTATCATCTGACCTGCTTCTGATCGCACGAACCATCTTTTCTCTGTTCCGATAGCGAACCATTTCATATCTCCTGACTGAATTTTTCAGTCAACTTCGTTGGTGAAAAGAGGGTGGACGAGGGTAAAAGCATTAAACCAGCCAAAGCAACATAAGCGGGCAACTATGATTGGATGATTGAGATGAATAAGATCTATCGGTAATACGTGTCAAAAGATTGGATGGAGGCAAAAATCAATTACGAGGTTTTTAGATTTTATAGGACGATCATCTCAATTTGATCCACTGCCTCGAAATGTTGATCCCTCGTCAGAAGTGTTCCTCCCACTTCCATGCAGCATGCAGCAATCCAGACATCGTTAATGGGTATTGGGGTCCCTTTCCTCTCGAGAGATCTATAGATATCGGCATATTTCCTCGCCACGTCGGCATTCACATCAATAATTTCTATTTTTAAACGACTGATAATTTGGCGAAGTTTTTTCTCGTTAAACTGCTGTCGGCTGCCTTTCATAAACCCGAAATGGAGTTCTCCAAGGACAATGGATGGAATAAAGAGATACTGGCTATGAGTGGCCATTATGTCCACGATATCGGGCAGCCCCTCTGCATAGTCGCAATAAGTATTTGTATCCAATACCAGTCTCAATCCCAGTCTCCCTGATTCACCTGATTGAAAATTCTAACGGATTTCCTTAGCTCTTCCGCTTCTTCATGGGAGAGCCAGCCGGCAAGTTTCCGGATCATCTGTTCGCGGTCTTTAATGAGACCTAACTTTTCATCCACGGCCTCGAGGATATATGCTGACTTTGTCTTTCCGGTTTTGGCTGCTGCCTTTTTGATCATTTCATTTTTTTCTGAAGGTATCCTCAAGCTTAATGGCATCGGAAACCACCTCCTCGTATCTCATTTTTAATAATCGTATCTCAAAATAGTCTTCAGGTCAATGGAGAAAGAGAAAAAGAGGCGTGAAGGGGAAAAGTTCGGCTGGCTCTGGAGGAGGGAGATATTGAAGTATTTGAAGGCTATTATGTTCGGGGCGGGGCAGTAAGTGAGGATCTTTTTAAGCGAGGATGATGTTTACCCCGTTAGAAAGCCCAGCCATTTATGGCAGGGATGTCCAAAGAAAATGTTCATTCATTATTGAAGGTAGGATTAAAGCCCCGTAATTTCTAACGGGGTAAACCTTCCGGCACCGAGCTCACCGAAGAAGACCTCAGCCGAGTCGTTGAAATCGTAATAGACCGCCATCGATGAAGATTAAACCTCACAAAGAGGAGGCGTTGGTAAAGCTTTTTGGTTCAACCTCCAGGGCAAGGATTCTTGAATTTCTCTTTGCCCATGCTATAAAACGAATTAAAAACATTTCTTATATTGACAAAAATAGATCATTTGGTTATACTTCAGTATGATAATAGTTATACCAAAGGAGGCAATTCGGTGGATAAATCCGTTAAGTTCGCTGTGAGTATTCCAGGTACCGAATTTAAAGCATTAGAGGCCATAAGGAAGAAAAAAGGGCTCACAAGGAGTGAATTCATTCGCGAGACTCTTAAACTGTGGAAGGAAGAGAAAGAAAAGAAAAGGCTTATAAGGATTTATGAGGAGGGATATAAAAGAGTTCCGGAAAATCTTGAAGCAATAGAGGCCTGGGAAACGGCCTCAATCAGTGCGTTTTCTCCGGAGGAGTGGTAATGCGAAGAGGTGAAGTATGGTGGGTAAAGTTGCCATTACCCGTAGGCCGGCGACCAGTGGTTCTTCTTTCCCGCGATGAGGCTTATGCCGTAAGAAATGCGATCACCGTGGCTGAAGTCACTTCGACAATTAGAGGTATTCCGGTAGAGGTTGCACTCGGTCCTGAGGATGGGCTCCCTAAAAAATGTGTTGTAAATTTAGATACCATGGCTACGATACGAAAAAATCTGTTGATTGAAAGGATAGCCATTCTTCAGGATGAGAAGATGGAGCAAATCAATTTAGCTATAAAATTCGCTCTTTCTATTCCATAGTGAATGAAAAAAAAGGGGTAAAACTCAATCCCCCATGTTGTAGGAAGATAAAAAGAGTACTTCGCAAAACGATTTTAATCTCCAAGACCTCTTTAGTGTGTTCCAATAGCAGAAATAATGATTCCTATCAACAAAATAACCATTCAACACCATCCTCCTGACTTAATTTTTAAGTCAACTTCAGTCGGTACTGACTTTGTTTTCCGAAGGCTGAAAACTGCAACACATCCAGAGTATCCGGATAGCAATTCCAATCTTGAATTTGTTTTTAGACTTCCTTAACTACATTTTTCAGTCAACCTTTCCTAATCCGGAGATAGATACCTGAGTTTCAAATCTATCTCAAACCTCCTGACTGGCCGGATCGTGACCAAGAAGCCACGTTGATTGGGCACAATATGAATGATACTACCTCTCCGGGAAGCCGACTTGGCGTAAGGCTTCCATTTTTCAGTCAGAAGAGATCAATTTGATTTGTTGAACTTTTATCTCTTAAGTGATAAATTGTTGATGTGAACAATCAGAAAATTTCGCAGAAGTGGTTGGATCGTGTCTCTTATGACTCGGAGACGGCAAAGGCCATGTTGCAGACCGGGCGTTATATTTATGCCATTTTCATGTGCCAGCAATCTCTTGAAAAGTGTTTTAAGGCACTCCTTGCATACGGAGAAAAGGAAGTTGTTCCGATCCATAACCTCCGTCGCTTGGCTGAACTTGCTAATGTTATTCATGAAATAGATGATTCTACGTTGATAAAGATGGATTTTCTTTCAAGTTATTACATCAATGCCCGATATAAGGAAGATTTAGAGCAGTTATCGAAGGGGATTACAGAATCTGTGGTCCAAGATTTTATCCAATTTTCTGAGGGGTTGATCACATGGCTTTGTCAAAAGATGAAGTGATCAAGATAGCCAGCGGATTCCTTGAAATCATTCGCCGTGAACACGATGTGCGGCAGGCTTACCTGTTTGGTTCTTTTGCCAAAGGAACAGCAAGAGATTATAGTGATGTGGATCTTGCCATTGTGTTGGGGTCTTTGGATCGGTCTGAAAAATCGCCTTTTCATGAGGATTTTATGATCTTCCATAAAGCACAAAAATATAATTCATTATTAGAGGTAGTCTGTTTTATCCAGGGTGAATTTGATCAAGATGGCGGGGCTTTAGTTCAATTAATTAAAAAAGAGGGAATAAGATTGATTTGAATCATCTGAATTTGGCATTTCCCCCAATTTATCATTCTCCCTGAAGGCATTAACAACATAGACCCTATAAACCAAGCGAACCGTATGTGGAGAGCAACCAGGTATCTCTGACGGAAAAATTCAGTCACCTTCTCATTTTGACCAAGTTGTGAGCGCACTAAGAAAAAGCTGCAAATATTAATAGGGAATTGGTTATTCGTTATCTGTTATTGGGAAGATGAAAAAGGAAAGTTTTAAGAGTTTTGAAGAGTTGGAGTGTTGGAAAGCATGTGAAAACATAAGGGCAAAGTTAATAGTTATTGGTTATTAGATGAAAAATAAGGCAAAAGAGAGTTTGAAGTCATTTGAGGATTTAGAGTGCTGGAAAGTATGTACCGAGGTAAGACGATTTATAACTGAACTTGTAAAAAAATTTCCAAAAGATGAAAAATTTGCCTTGGTTGATGATATGAAAAGAGCTGCAAGGTCCACTACTCATAATACCTGCCCTGTTAAATAGCTTGAGGTCAAAGTGTATTACACGTATGTCTTGCAGAGCATGAAAAACATGGAGTTCTATACAGGTTTTACCAAGAACCTCAAGCTAAGATTTGAGCAGCATAATAGGGGGCTTGTTGAATCGACCAGAGAAAGAAGACCATTCAAACTGATTTACTACGAAGGATGTCTTAATCAAAATGACGCGACGAAGAGAGAAAGGTATCTAAAATCTTACCATGGAAAGATTTTTTCGAAGAGAAGGCTCAAATCTTATTTAACAGGGTGAACAGAAGGATTTGGGCGATTTCACTTTCAGGAAAATATTCAGTTCTGCAGACAAAGCCGCCGCTCCCTACATGAGTTAATAGACCAATTAATAACGTTCAGAGATGAAGGATTCATTAAAGACGATGAGTATGTGGAAGGTAGAAAACTTATATCTAAAGCCCTCGCACTTTTAAATGGATATATTAATTATCTATCTCAACAGAAGGAACGAATAACCAATAACCGATAACCAATAACTATTTGATTCTTTAGCAATGCGACACCCTATTCGAACAAAAAATTTCTATTTGATGCTGCTGTTTGACAGCAGTTTTATCATTGTTGCCTATTTCTTGGCTTATCTTCTTCGGTTTGAAGGAGAGATTCCTTATGGGGAGTGGATGAAGTTTAAGGCCACGATCCCCTACATCGTTCCTTTCAAACTTTTCATCTTTTTTATTTTCGGCCTCTACCGGGGGATGTGGCGGTATACGAGTCTGGTCGATTTTTTTAATGTTCTTAAGGCAACATTATTCTCTTCTGGAATCATCATTCTCGCGATCCTTTTTATCTACCGCTTCGAGGGATTTCCCCGCTCTGTTTTTATCTTGGACTGGATCCTATCATTTATCTTCATCGGTGGGATCAGAGTTGCCATCAGATTCCTCCTTTCAGAGAAAGAGAGGGAACTTCACTTCTTGTTCCACAACCCCTTTTCACTGAGAAAAATAACGAGACTAAAAAAGAGGCTTTTGATCATTGGTGCTGGCGATGCGGGGGAGAAGATACTCCGAGAAATCAGGGATAATCCACGCCTTAACTATGATGTGGTAGGTTTCTTGGACGACGACCCGAATAAGAAAGGGATGAGGATTCATGGAGTGGCCGTTTTAGGGCCCATTCCAAAAATTCATAATCTGGCCTATGATGCCGAAATGGATGAGATTCTGATTGCTGCGCCTTCTGCATCAGCCAAGCAGATGAAAAAAATCCTCCAGGCTTGTGAGGCAACGGGGCTCAAGATCCGAACCACACCCGGAATTGGTGAGCTGATCGATGGAAAGGTCTCTTTTAAAACCATCCGGGAAGTCTCCTTCGAAGACCTTCTGGGTCGGGATCCAATAGACCTCGATATGAAAAGTATCGGGGATTATCTCACGGATAAAGTGGTGCTTGTTTCAGGAGCAGGTGGCTCGATTGGATCAGAGCTTTGTCGACAAATCACACAATTTCAGCCGCAAAACCTCATCCTATTTGATAAGACTGAAAATAGCCTCTTCCACATCGAGATGGAGTTTCGCCAGCACTTTCCTAAAACTTTTATCACACCGGTTCTTGGAGATGTGAAATTCAGAAGTTACTTAAATAAACACTTTGCTCATTACAGACCCCAGGTTGTGTTTCACGCCGCCGCCTATAAGCATGTACCCGTCGTCGAATTGAATCCCTCGGAAGCGATCTATAATAACATCATCGGGACGAGAAATATTGTCGAGGCCTCTCACCAATTTGGAGTTGAACGATTCATTATGATTTCAACCGATAAGGCTGTTCGGCCCGCGAATGTGATGGGTGCAACAAAAAGAGTCTCGGAAATGATTACTTCCTGTTATGCCTCAAACCCCACCCATTTTGTATCGGTCAGGTTTGGCAACGTACTCGGAAGCGAAGGGAGCGTTGTCCACCTTTTCAAAAAACAGATTGAACGATTTGGCCCTGTGACCGTCACCGATCCTGAGATCACCCGTTATTTTATGACGATTCCTGAAGCTTCGAAATTGATTCTTCAAGCCGGGGCTCTTGGCGAAGGCGGAGAAATCTTTATTCTGGATATGGGGACCCCGATCAAGATTGTGGATATGGCGCGAGACCTCATCAAACGGTCGGGGTTTAAACCCGATGTGGATATCGAGATCAAATTCATTGGCCTTCGGCCAGGAGAAAAGCTTCATGAAGAGCTGATCACAGAAGGAGAGGGGATTGTCCGGACCCCTTATGAAAAGATTTTCGTTCTAAGAGGAGACACTTGCGATCTCAATTGGCTCAATCAAAAGATAGAGGAGCTCGTTAAACTCGCCAAAGAGCAAGATGCCCCTGGCATCAAATCAAAGCTCAAAGAAATCATCCCCGAATACCAACCCTACCAACCTTAAAAACCTCCAAGATTTTAAATTTGATTTTAAATTTCGGGTTGCAGAATCCTAAAATCTAAGACCTTCCGTCCTCCTGACTTCATTTTGAAGTCAGATTTCCTTCCAATTAGATTTTTTATATACCTCCTTGAAATTCGGATCTTCCTTAAGAACATCCACGTGGTCCTTCGGCAAAGGCAGCCGTTAAACGCATTTCAGATTTAAAATTGTACCTGCCTACCTCGGGCAGGGATTTCGCATTGCGGAATGCAGAATTTTAGATTCCAAGGCTTGCACTTCCCGGACTGTAAGGTTTCTCCTAAGCCTGAAGTAGGATAGGCGGAGTTTATGGATGGAGTGGGCAAATGAGCAATATAGTTAAATTATGGATTTGATCTGACAAATCCTATGACTTTTCCCTTTCAGCCGTCTTTTCCTGCTTTACCTTCTCATGGAGCCAAACTTTGATCAGTGCACCCCGGTCAACACCTATTTGTCTTCGTATCTCATCAATCTTCTTCATCAACGATTCTGAAATATCCAAAGTAATACGAACTTTTTTCCCGTGAGAGATCACTTTAGCCTGAGACATATCTATGAGATCATGGATGTCCTCCCCAGAATCAAATCGGCGGTCAAATTCCTCACTACTTTTCGCTACCCTTTTCTTTTTCATAAAGCTTCGCCTCCTTTTTTCTGGCTCGTCTTACTGAAATGATGCGGATTGCATTACCTCTCATGGTAAATATTGCCGTCCATAATTTATTCTGATGTTTGCCTATGACAATGCCTCGGTCTTCAACCGGATGAGGAGCCCAAATTTCGATGCGGTCTTCATCCAACCATAAGTTCTTTGCGGTCTCAAAATCGATACCATGTTTTATTAAGTTTGATCGACTCTTATTCAAATCCCATCCAAACTCCATATATTTAATTGTACATATTTTGTTTAAATTTTCAACATAATTTTAAAATAAAAAGTTGGACATGGCACGAGATCTCATACGGCGATCAGGGTTTAAACCTGATGTGGATATCGAGATCAAATTTATTGGTCTACGCCCTGGTGAAAAGCTCCATGAAGAACTCATTACAGAGGGTGAGGGGATTGTCCGGACACCTTATGATAAAATTTTTGTTCTAAAAGGAGACACCTGCGATCTCGATTGGCTTCACCCTGTGGAGTAGTAAGACAATATCTAACGAGGCTAAGTATTCGATGAAACTCTTTGTTCAGTTTCAGTAACAGATTGCAATGCTTACTCCATAGGGTCAATCAAAGGATCGGGGAACTTATCAAACTCGCCAACGAACAGGAGGCCTCTGGCATCAAATCGAAGCTCAAAGAAATCATCCCCGAATACCAACCCTACCAACCCTAGCGACATTTCGGATTGTAGAATTCAGTTTGCAGAATTCTATAATTCAAGCCCCTCCGCCCTTCCTGACTTCATTTTGAAGTCAGTTTTATTTTCCACCCCGAAATAAACCATAGAGCGAAAGAAGTAAGCGGCCGCACGGAGCTACGAACTTCCTGACTTCATTTTTGAGTCAAAAACTCATGGGCGATTTAAGGTGCTCTCCAAGGTTAAAGACTTGACAAATTCAAACTGGTTTATTAAACTAGTTTAATCAAGGAGGGTGATTTTTATGCGAACGAAGTTGCAAAAGGTTAGTGCTTTCGATGCGAAAACGAAGCTTTCTGAGCTATTACGGGAGACGGAGCAGGGGGGGTCTTTTGTCATTTATAGGCGAGGCAAAGAAGTTGCTCGACTGCTTCCTCCTTTGAAAGAGGAGAAAGAAGTAAACTTGAAAAAGGTTTTAGCTTCCTTTCGTGAAATTCGTGAGCGAATTCCTGGAAGAGTGTCGATTCGTAAGTTGATCAACGAAGGGCGGAGGTTCTGATGGATTGGGTGATCGATTCCTCCATGGCACTCGCTTGGGCTCTTCCTGATGAAACGTCCAAGGAAGCTGAGCGATTATTAAGCCGAATTTCGATTGGAAATATTTTTTGGGTCCCAGCATTGTGGTGGTATGAAATTGCAAACGCATTGCTGATGGCGCAACGTCGAAAGAGATTGGCAGAGGCAGAGAGGATACGTTTGATAGAGCTTTATCGAAAGCTTCCCATTCAAACAGATATGGCGCTTGATTCAGATATCATAGGGCGTTTCCATACTCTATCCATAGAATATAATCTTTCAGCTTATGATGCGGCTTACCTTGAGCTGGCACAGCGAAGGGGTTTAGGGCTTGCCACAGTAGACCGGCGACTTCGTTTAGTGGCTCAAAGGGCGGGAGTAAAAATAGTTTCCTAAACGCGGACCGGGTGATTCAAGATTTCATCTATCCCTGTCACTCCGTCAACCGAATAAACCACATAGACAAGAATGGCTAAATAGACCTAAGTCGACCTCCTGACTGAATTTTTCAGTCAGTTTTTACAGAGGCTCTGACTGGCCGGAGAGTGACTCGTAATTTCTATCTTTCTCAATACTGACAGCGCTGCAGGTTCGTCCACGCAAACCTTCAATGATCAAATTACTCAATAACTTAAAGAGTTTAAATCCAGTTGGCTAATTTCGCCTTGACCAAAACTCAAAGAAGTCGTATATTTAGCAATTAAGCGCCTGTAGCTCAGATGGATAGAGCTACGGACT
>Ga0187866_1001039_pt1 | contig 28073 bp, 22 predicted proteins | sample June2016WEW_11_1_3_FD_133013 | JGI IMG/M metagenome (GOLD analysis project Ga0187866, IMG submission 133013) | Peatland microbial communities from SPRUCE experiment site at the Marcell Experimental Forest, Minnesota, USA - June2016WEW_11_150 | ecosystem: Environmental > Terrestrial > Soil >...
GAATCGAAGTGCGTCGCGATATGCACCACCCGGTTTCGGCGGCTCCGCAGATCGTTCTCGAAGGTGTCGCGCGTGAAGTCTCCGTCCATGCGGATGGCTCCTGACAGCGGAGCGCCTCCGGTCCCCGCCTGCCTGAAAATGCCGTGCAGCTCTTCCGGTACCGAGGGCAGCGCGCGGAACCCGGCCTTCGCCTCCGAGACGCCGAATCCCTCTCCCTGCCACACCCCTTGGGACGGTTCGGCCAGCCGAGTCAGGCTGGCGTGCGTGATCAGCGAGTTGCGGAACCGCTGGACCAGGTATTGCTTGCCGTCGTGCAGCGCCGCAATCGGCACGTAGCGCAGCGTGCTGTCGATCGACCACATGATGGTCCGGGCGTGTATGGCCTCCAGATCTTCCCGCAAGCCCTGCGGGAACACGATGCGGTAGAGCTCCTGCGCCAGCGGCAGCGGATCGGAAGCCGGATTCTGCAACGCCTGCCGGAACGCGAAGATCTTCCGGTTCAGATCCGCCTGGCGGATCGGCGTGGTGTAGGCCTTGCGGGCTCCGCTGGTCACCAGCATGGCGATGTATTTGTCCGGCATCACCAGCGTGTAGATGGCCACCACGTCCGGTCCCAGCTTCTGCAAGACGTCCTGCACACCCTCGGCTTCGCGAAACTCCTCGGTGCGCCTGGCCAGCGCCGAGTCCGGAGCGAAGGTCTTCTCTTGCTCCTCGAGGAACCGCAGCAGCACGGTCTTGGCCGCGGCCAGGTCGCTGTCGAGCCGCCCGGCCTCGGCGACTTCCGCCGCGCTGAGCGGTTGTCCCTGGTCCCGCTTGGCCACCAGCGCCGCTCTCTGCTGGCCGAGCGCAACCACCCGGTCGGCGATCTGGTCGTAGCGCGCCAGCGCCTCTTTCTCGAAACCGAGCAGCGTGGCCGGCCGGAGCTGCTCGGCCACGGCGTCGCGCTGGATGAAGTCGCTGGCCTCCTTGTCCTTGAGCAGGTCGAGAACCTCTTCGGCTTCTCCAAAACGCTGCCGTTCCACCAGCAGGCCGGCAAGGTGGCGGTAGGCGGACTCGATCGATTTGGCGTAGCTCCGTTTCAACTCGTCGGGAAGCCGCCGATTGTCGCGACGGACGCTCTGCAGCACGTTCACGGCCTGTTTACCGAACAGGATGGCGGCGTCGGGAAGAGACAGTCGCTGGAACGCCCGGGAGATCATTCCCAGAGCGACGGCCTCGCCCGAGCGGTCTCCCACGGCACGAAAGAGCGGCAGGGCGTTGGTCATGTATTCCATCGCATCCTGTTCCCGTCCTTGCTGCCTGAGGCGGGAGTCGCCGATACAGGTCAACAAAGCCGCCTCGCGGTCCTGGTCGCCCAACGCCCGCACCAGCGGCAGCGCCCGTTCGAAAAACTCCAGCGACTCATCGTTCTTCCCCGTTTCCTGGTAAACGATTCCGATGGTGGCCAGTGCGTTCGCCTCGCCTGAGCGGTCGCCTAGTTCGCGGTAGACGACCAGAGCCCGGTTGTAAGAATCGAGCGCCTTCTGCTCGTCTCCGAGATCGGACTCCTCGACGCCCAGTCCGATGAGCACCAGCGCCACGCCAGCCCGGTCGCCGACGCTCCGGTAGGCTGCCAATGCCTGCTGGTCCGTCTCGAGCGCCTTCTGGTGCTCCCCAAGCTTCGTATAAACCCTGCTTAGATTATGCAGTGCGCCCGCTTCTCCGGCGCGATCGGCCAGGGCCCTCGAGATCGCCAGCGCCTTTTCCCCAGCCTCGAGCGACTTCTGCATCTGTTGCAGGTCGGAATACACCCCGCCCATGTTGGTCAGAACGGAAGCCTCACTGGCGCGATCGCCGAGGGAACGATCGATGGACAACGCCTGCTCGTCCAATTCCAGCGCCTTCTGCTTCTCGCCGCGATGATAATAGACGTCGGCGAGCCCGCCCAGCACGATCCCTTCCCTGGACCGGTCGCCCATTGCACGGGCGAGTGATAGCGCCTGCTGGTAGCTCTCCAGGGCCTTCTGGTTCTCGTTCAGCCGGTCGTAGACACTGCCGAGACCGATCAGTGCGTTCGCCTTGCTGGAAACGTCGCCCAAGGCCTGAACGAGCGAGAGCGCCTGTTCGTAATACTCCCGCGCCTTCCGGTTCTCGCCCCAATTGCTGTAGACGTTGCCGATCCCCACAGTTGCGCTGGCCTCGCCCGCGCGGTCGCCTGCGGCCCGGCTGAGTGGAAGGGCCTGCTGGTAGGATTCCAACGCCTTCTGATTGTCAGCCAGGCGGTAATAGACATTGCCTAGGCCGATCAGCGCGCGCGCCTCGCCGGAGCCGTTGCCGGCCGCCCGGCTGACGAGCAGGGCCTGCTGGTAGGATTCCAGGGCCTTTGGGTACTCGCCCTGCTGGTAATAGATATTGCCGAGGCTGATCAGCGCGCTCGCCTCACTGCCGTGGTTGGCCGCGGCGCGGCTGATCGGTAGGGCCTGCTGGTAATCTTCCAGGGCCTTCTGGTAGTCACCCAGCCGGTAGTGGATATTGCCGATGCCGATCAGTGCGCTGGCCTCGCTGGAGCGGTCGCCGGCCTTTCGGCTCACGGGTAGGATCTGCTGGTAGGATTCCAGCGCCTTCTGATTGTCTGCCAGGCGGTAATAGACATTGCCGAGGCCGACCAGTGCGTCTGCTTCGCCGGAGCCGTTGCCGGCGGCTCGGCTGAGTGCCAGGGCCTGCCGATAGGATTCCAGCGCTTTCTGGCTGTCGTTCAGGCCGTAGTAGACGTTGCCGATGCCGGTCAGCGCGTCTGCTTCGCTGGAGCGGTCGCCCACGGCCCGGCTGAGCGGCAGGGCCTGCTGATAGTATTCGAGCGCCTCCTGGTTGTCGTCCAGCGCATAGCGGACATTGCCGAGGCCGGTCAGTGCTTTTGCTTCCATGGAGCGGTCGCCCACGGCCCGGCTGAGTGACACGGCCTGCTGGTAGTATTCGAGCGCCTTCTGGTTGTCGTTCAGCCCGTAATAGATGCTGGCGGTATCGACCAGCACGAACGCCTCCACGGACCGGTAGCTCACCGCCCGAGTTGCCTCCAGCGCCTGCAGGCAATATTCCAATCCTTTTCGCGGTTGCCCTGCCGAAGCGCTGTAGATAAGGCCCGTATTGAGCAGGCTGAGCGCTTCGCCCGAACGGCTGCCCGCCGCACGCCACAGCGCCAGCGCCCGCTGGTACACCTCCAGAGCTTTCTGCACTTCCCCTGGACCGCTCAGCAGACGCCCCGTTCGATGGAGACACAACGCTTCCTCGTAAGGATCCGAGAGCTTGTGCCAGAGCGACGCAGCCTCCCCGTACAGTCTCAGGGCTTCCTGTACGTCCGCAGTGCCTCCCGCCCGATCCCGGTCCACGGCCCGGTACAAAAGGCGCTCGGCTTGCGCTTGCATGGTATCGCGCTCGCGCGGGGCGCCGAGCTCGGTCAGCTCCAACCGATAGCGCCCGCTAGCGATAAAACGCGGCGACTTGAGCACTTTGACCGTGTAAGCACCGGCTTCCTCAGCCACCCACGTGACCGGTTCCGGCCCCAGTTCATAATTCGGACTGTCGGCGGTGAGCAGTTCGTTGCCCTTCGGAGCCAGGACCGTCACGACGACGTCCACGCCCTTCTGCTCGGCCACGACATGGGCCAACTGGCCCGCGGTCATCTCAATCGTGAACACATCCGTCTGGCCGGGCCCGAGTTCCCGCTCTACCGGCTGATGGAGTTCGAGCGCTCCAGCCTTCCGCACCATTCCCGCGCCGCCCGGTTGCCCCGCCAGCGGCGCCGCGAACAGAGCCGACACCACGAGCGCCGTCCGCCACAGCCTGGGCATAGCTATTGGATGCGCGAAGCCCAGACCCGGATCGAGCGTCTTTACGCAATTCATGTGGGACCTCCCCCAGGGCTCTACCTCCAGTATACGGGTGACCTCGGCTCTACGCACGACCTCATCGCCCGTCTCCGAGCCCCTCCGCGCCCGTCGCACCGCCCGGTATGCCCCAAATTCCAGCAGCACGCGGGAGATTGCGACTCGTAGCGTCGAGCCTTGTTTTTGTCGGGGATCGCGTGGTCCGCCACGGTGGGGCCGGAGCCAAGCCCGAATGCGCAAACGCACCCTTTCTCGACCCCGTTTTGTAGCGTCTCGGACTGAGCTTCCGGTCTGCGCCGGCTAAGTGCGAGTCGGGGAACAACCTTGCCCTGCCAACGTGGCGCACGCAACAGTGCGCAATGCCACTTAGTTTTGCGAGCCCGGGGTTCAACCGAAACATTCCATTGGAGTTATGGTTTGGGTATGGACTCGTCTGCAGTTTTTGGCCTGTACCTGCAGCTGGCGCCTGCGGAGCTGTTTCGCTTGCTACAGCGGCAAATGGGTGTGATGGTGCGCAACGGAATCTATTCGGCGCGCCTGGTGATATGGATGATGATCAACCAGCGGCTGCAGATCCGGGGGACGCTGGCCAGCAGTGTGGAGCAGTTGGTGCAAGGCCGGTTCGATCCCTTGCTGAGCCGGTGTAAGCGAGTGGAAGAGAAGAAAATTGCTCTTTCCACAGGCGGCTATTGCCAAGCGCGGCAACACCTGCCCAAACTGTTGGTGAGCCGCAGCATGGATGAATTGATCGAACGTCTCCGCAGCCGCCTGCTGGAACCCGGATCTCCGCTGCCCCAGCGAGTCTATTTGCTGGACGGATCCTCCCTGCAGTTGGAACATGAGCCAGAACTGGTGAAGGCCTTTCCCCCCGCGAGCAATCAGCATGGCAACTCGCACTGGCCGGTGGTGCGGCTGGTGGTGTTGCACGATTTAGAGACGGGTTTAGCGGAGCGCCCCTACTGGGGTCCCCTGAATGGCCGGCATGCCGCTAGCGAACAGGCGCTGGCGGAGCGCGCCATCGAGCATGTACCGGCCGGGTCCGTGATCGTGGGGGATCGGAATTTCGGCATCTTTTCTACCGCCTATTGCGCTCAGCAGGGGGGACATGGGGTGGTCTTGCGTTTGACTGCGGTGCGAGCGAAATCTCTGATGGGCGGCCCCATCTCGCGCGCCGGCGATTATCCGGTCCGTTGGCGGGCCAGCCGGTGGGACGGCAAAAAGCAGCGCCATCGGCCGGCCGATGCCAGTCTGGAGGGACGCCTGATCGCTTGGCGTGTGGGTCGCGGCAAACACCAACAGTGGCTGTATCTGTTCACGACCCTGTCGCTGCCGGCCGAGGAGGTGGTGGCATTGTATGGCCGCCGCTGGAACATCGAAACCGACCTGCGCAGTTTGAAACAGACGGTCCGCCTCCAGCGGATATCGGCACAGTCCGCCGACATGATGGAAAAGGAACTGCTGGTGGCCGTAATGGCCTACAACCTGGTGCGGGCAATCATGTTCCAGGCCGCGCAGCGTGCCAGGATCGATCCCCGGCAGTTGAGCTTCACCTACGCCTGCAACATCGTGCTCGATGGCTATCCGAAAGTCCTGGCTGCCCGTACGGCCAAGCAGCAACAGCAGGAACTGGAACGGCTTATCGACCTGGTCGGCCGATGCCGACTTCCCAAGCGCACCAAACGCCGCTCGCATCCGCGAGCGGTGTGGGGCCGTGGCTATCGTTTTCCCAGCAGGCGAAGGGAGGAAAACTAAGTGGCATTGCGCAACAGTGCGTCCGCCACAACAGGACCGCCAGACTCACCACGTTATTTGACGACAGTCCCTAAGAGTTGCCTAACACTACTGACGAATCAGGCGGCGATTGGTTTCACTCCGGGACGCGATTCCCACGCCTCCTTGGGCGCCGGGACCTCGGCCCGCCCGCCGCGGTCTGGCGCCCTCCGGACCTGCAACCGGCAGCCTGGCCGGCTGAGCCGCGACTGAATCGTCTACTCTTGAGAGGCCCGCGTCCGGTCCGAACTCGACACGGCCAGCGGCTCACGGTCCGTCTCGCGCCGGTAGAAGACGCGCGGCTTCTGCCGCAGTGCCGCTTCGTCCGGGAGAACGCGTTGTTCTACAGGACGCTGCACGGGGCCGAGGTGGGCGACCTATTTATGACGCTGACCCACACCTGCCAGTTATGTGGCGCCAACTCGTTCGACTATCTGACGGAGTTGCAGCTCCATGCCCGGGAACTGATGGCCAACCCCGCGGAGTGGATGCCCTGGAACTACCGCCAGGCGCTGGAGCCGCCTGGCGTATGATGAATCCTGCATGGCCGAAAAGGATCGTCTCTGGCCAGGCGGGAGCGCCACTCGAAAATGGCCGGAAAAGGGGCGTCTGGCAGGGCAAAATCACGTGCGGTTTTTGGCCAGATACGGAAACCGGCGAAAACGTTTGGTACCGGCCTCTAGGCCCGCGTTTCCACCAACGACCAACAGACCATCCCGTTGCAGTTGCGCGCCCTGCGAGAACACGCCGGCAAGCGGGATTGGACGATCGCTTTGCAGGTCAAGGAGGTCGACGGCGGCGCCTCGCAACGGCAGTCTGCGGGAGAAGTTACTGGAAGCCGCACGTCCCGCGAGCCCGGAGTCTTCATTGGCTCGGCGGACTTCCGCGCCCGGGTCGCGGACGTCGCAACATGCAACGGTCGAACCTTGGTTGGTTTGTGACCGCTCAAGCTCAACACCCATGGCAGTGTCAACAGTTGCTCGAATCCGGCCGCGCCCGGCTCGACGGTTACGATTTTTCCGAACGGCCTGGAGGTCGCCACACCCGCCCAAGTCACCGGCGCCATCGGTTCATCCACCGTTGCAGCAGCCCGACGGCGCTGCTTGTTCCCGGCACCGGCCCGGCAGGCGCTCTTTGAAGTTGGGAGTCGCGGGCCAGTCGAGTCGTCGTACACTATATGTAGACGTATTGGCCCGAGGTGCAGTATGGGAACCCGCCTGGGTGCTGCGGGGTGCTTGGCTTTCGTCGTTGCAGTTTCCGCCTTAGCGCAAGACCACGCTAACCGTATTTTCGACGTATTCACGGGACGGTATCGCTGCGGGGGGCACTGGACTGACTTCCAGTTTAGGATGATACCCGTCATCGGCCCGCTTGGGATCTTAGACCCCGATGCCGGCGTAACCGCGTCAATCACGATCACTTTCCATCGCTCGATCACGAGTATCGACGGTACCCGTTACACCCTGGCTGGATCCTACGACCCAAAGACCGGCCGCTTCCACCTGGAGCCGAAGCGGTGGTTAGATCCCCACCCTGCCGCTTTCGAGTTGATTGGGATCGAAGGCACGTTCGACGCGGCGACCGGAAAAACCACCGCGAAAATGCTGAGCAATCCATGCGATGCGGTGGAGTTGGTCCCGCGCGGCGTGACGCTGCCGCCCCTGCCTGCCGAGGCGTCAACCCCGGCGCGTGTTCGCGACCCGAAGCGGGTTGAGATGATGCTGGGGCCGAGCAACGTCACCAATTACCTGGACCCGACCGCATATAACAATCCGGACTTCGAGTATCTGGTCACAGCCTGGTTTGACCCGCCCGGTACGGTGCACGACGGCGATCCGATCGACGAGTCCGTCGAGCGCATGAAGAAAGAGAAGTTCGCCTGCGGCGGCTCGCAGCATGTGACCTGGGATGCGAGCGGAATGAAGGGAACGGCGCCCGATCAAGTGAACCTTACCGAGCGCTATGTCGTCGAATGCGTGGGCGATTGCAAGGGCGTTTTCTACCGGCCGTATGTCGGAGCCCAGGTCGTGCACTTCGGCTTGACGGAGCCGCTTCCCACGATGCAGATCAAGAGCGTGTGGTTCGGAGGGACGACCTTTCGCTGGAACTTCTCACGGACCAACAGGAGCCAACCGCCGCCGGAGATCTATATCCACCGATGGACGCCCCTGGCGGGCTTCGGACCCTTCGACCCGGGACCCGCGGAAGTGGCCCGGAAGCAAGCCGCCGCTCCCCCGTGCAAGGCGCCAAGAAACAATGGCAAATAGGACGATATAACCCAGAGGTGAATCACATGCGGAATGTTGGATCGATCCTGCCGGTCTTTGTGCTGACCATGGGGGTGGGCTTCGGGCAAACCTGCAATCAGAACCCGCTCAAACCCTCGATACTGCCGCCATGCGCGACGATTGCAGACCTGCTGTCGCGGGCGATGGACGCGTCCCGTGAGTTCAAAAAGGACATAGGGATATTGAATGGCGAAGTCGGCGACGCACGCAGCCGCTACTGGAAACTTTTCCCGAACGGTCCAGGAATCACGGCCGCCGAGACGGCTTTCCTCAGCCAGTTGCAGTACAAGGACCTGTACTATCTGATGTTCGCGTTGCAGGAGGGCGTGACCGGCAGAACGGCCATGCTTGCTAACGTGATTGGCATGGACGCGACTACCACTTCGCAGGATCTCTCGAAGTTTCCGACGAATGTGGACGGCGGCATCCGACCCTTTGCGTTTCCGCTGTTCGTGGCATGGGTGGATGCGCTGCGCAGATCCGAGGGCAGGGACAAAGATGGGCTGATAGCGTCACCGTTCCTGATCGCAAAGGCCATCCAGAACAAATCGAACTGGCGCAAGGCCTACGAAGATGCGCGGAATTGGGCGGAGTTCCTGAGCAGCGGTCTGGACATTTCGAAGTACGTGACAGCGCGGGTGTACCTGGTCAACCAGATGGAATCGGGTGTGAGCCTGTCGCTGGCGCGCTCGAAGCCGGAGGATCTGCCCGACCCCAAAGCCGCCAGCCTGGACCTCTACAATTTGTTCGTCAAGAGCTTCGGCGAAAAGGAAGTGCTGGCAGCCGCAACCGCCCTCCTCCACACCCCCAAGAATTCGATGGGAGGACTCGCCAAGCGCGCCGAGGTGGCCATCGGAACCTATCAATCAGCGCCGTCACCGAATCCGTTTCTGCTGTTCCTTACGCAAGTGACTAACAACTCGCCGCGCGCCTATGCGACCGCTCTTTGCCTGGATCAATACGCCCTGCTGGGCGGCGAGGCTACCGCGACCTTCAGTACCAGGGATCAATGGGCCAAGGCGGCTTCGGGGTATGGGCAGCTTGTGGCCAAGTACGGAGAACCCGCGGTCTTGGCCGCCGCGAGGCGGCTGAAGGACGTGGCGAAGGATGATCAAGGCGGACTGCGGGGAGATCCCAAGGCGAAAGGAACGGTCGTTTGGTTCGCGGAGCTGCTGAAGGATCCGAAGATACCGGTTCCCGACGTGTCGCATTTCCTGGCGGGCTCCTCCGATCCGCGATGGCTGGGAAAAATCCTGGAAGTGCGCGGCACGGTCTCCCGTGTAGACGTGGTAAAGGGCTTTCCGCCGTGGGCCACGATTCATTTCAAGGAATCCAAGAACGATCGATTTACGGCCTTCACCCCGAACTCGAAGATCCTGAACGGCTATGGCGAGGATTTCTCGGGTCTTGTCGGTAAGCCGATTGAGGTTTGGGGTCAAGTCGAGGATTGGCGCGAAGGAATGGGCATCCGCTTCCTGGGCCTGAGACAGTTGAAGGTACTGGATGCTGGCGCACTCGTGAATTTCCGGGAATCCCACCCGGAATGGCTGACGGCGGCCAAGCCCGCCGAGGTCCTGGTCGATTCACCCGTGTACCTCGCCTGGAAGAAATTCCCGCCCGGCGCGAAGGTGACTTTAGAGGCCCGGCTGTTCCTGGAACGCGCCGCCGGCACCGATCAATACACCCGCAGCAGGATAGACCGCACGACCTTTCAGCTCCAATCGATCGATGCCGACCGGGCCGTGGTAACGTATCACTCGACCACGTTTCACGGGAGCGGCGGGGAAACCCAGTCCAGCAATACTCTCACCTACAAAGCCAAGGAACGGCCTGGTACCGCCCACCTCCAGCTCCCCTTCCCGTCGGGCGACGTCACCGAGACCACGACGGGGGAGGAGACGCTGGTCATCAACGGGAATAAGATCGCCACCAAGTGGGAGAAGATTGCCTGGGCCAAAGATCCCGAGGCGTTCATCAAGACCTGGCGCAGCGACGAAGTGCCCGGGGGCCTGGTGCTCCAGCGCTCGCAGGCACGCAACACGGTCGTCAACACCCGGAACATCAGCGAGACAATCTGGGCGCCCGTCGAAGGAGTCGTACCTGAACTGGGGATTCTTCCGGTCAAGCGGCGGCCTCTAACGCGGCGCAACCGGCCGGGAGGAATCGCGATGCCAGACCGGCCGGTACCGTGAGCCGCCCGGACGCCAGGGCCGTGCCCGCCCCGCCAGCCCCGCCGGCGCCACCCCGAAGACTTCCAGTCCCGTCCGCGGCGTCACCCGCCAGTCAGGCGGAGTTCATGAGACACTTCAGCGCGGTAATGACGCGCGCCGCCCAGGACCGGTCGCGTTTGGCCCAAGCTCGAAGAAAGCTGGCCGTTGCGGGCGCCCCCCTTCCGGACGATATCCGCGCCGCTCAAGACCGGCTGACCAGCCAGCAACAGGCGTTCGGGTTGGCGGTGCGCGCGCGCGATGATGCGGCGGCCGAGCAAGACCTGCGTGCCATGGAGGACGCGCTGGCGGTGATCGAGAAGTTCCTAGGGAAGTAGACATGGTACCGGAGCGTCCGCACCTGGGGTGCTCTCGCGAAGATCATGGGTTGCGTCCCTCGTATCCTGGCTGGGCGAAAGACCGACGTTACCAGCTACGGCTAGACAGCGTCAGGCATGCCTGCCGAAAGGACACAATGCCTGTCAGCATCCCCGGTTTATAGGACCGGTCCTCGCACCAGCGAGTCGCCCTCCATCGCTCGGTCACTTTACCCCAGGTTCGCGCAATGGGCGTCGAAGGCGGAGAACTATATCGAACCGGCCGCCACCGAATAGGCGCTGACGGGCGACTGTTCGGCCTCCCTCATGGTTTCGTCTGCCTTTGCCGGGACGCGGTAGCCCAGTCGCTTGACCCATTCCTTGAAGTGCGGCCGCAGAGCGCTGTACTGGATCTCTTCAGGGTGCTCCTGTAGAAAGCGTGCGACCGCTCCCCAGGTCACCCCCTTGCAGCCACCCGCGCCGAAGCCAGTCCCGCACCGTTGCCTTTGTCACCCCCAATCTAGCCGCTATCTCCTTCTGGGATTCGCGCACATCCTCGAGCTTGATTCCGTCGACCAACTCGCCAAGCCACTTCTTCAGCACTGGCGGCCGTTCGGGCGGCAGCAGACCACTGAACTCCTTCACGAACAAGGCCAGCGATTCCACGGGAACTCGGGCGTGCTCCGTCCACAAGTACCACTTCCAGATCCAACGCATGACTTGGCGACCCGTGACCCCAAGCAACCCCGCAACATCCTTCCGTTTGGCATTACGTCGAGGCCTCTGTTGCAATATCTCGGTAAATGTAACAAACTACCGATGTCTGGTAACACGACATGCCGACCGCGTCCGCGCAGATTCTGGAGATCGCAAAACGACAGCGCATCGTCCGCCCTCGCGACCTCACAACCCGCGGGATCGCACGCGAGCACCTGATCCGGCTGCTGCGGAAAGGCGCTCTCATCCGGGCGGCGCGCGGCATCTACATGCTCGCCGGCGCTCCTGTCACCGAGCATCACGGCCTTGCAGTCATCGGCAAGCAGGCTCCCAACGCCGGAGTGTGTCTGCTGTCCGCGCTTCAGTTCCACGGTCTGACGACCCAGCAACCGCACGAGGTCTGGATCGCGGTCGCGGTGAAGGCTCACAGACCAACGACCGCCTGGCCGGCTGTGCGCGTCGTCCGCTTCTCGGGTGCCGCGCTGAGTGAAGGCGTCGAGAATCACAAACTCGAAGGCGTTCCGGTCCGCGTCTACGGCATGGCCAAGACGGTTGCCGATTGCTTCAAGTACCGAAGGAAGATCGGTACAGATGTCGCCATCGAGGCGCTGCGGGATGCGCTGCGAAAGCGGGTGTCGGTGGATGAGATCTACCGCTTTGCGAAGATCTGCCGCGTCGCGAATGTCATCCGGCCCTACCTGGAGTCCGCCGCGTCAGCGTTCTGAGTTGACTATGCCCAGAACCATGCCCACTTGGAACAGGGATGGCCAAGATCGCGGGACAAGATCAAATGCTTTGCCTGCAGGGAGTTAAATCTGCCAGGGAACGACTGAGCCCCTGGTCCCGGGCAAAAGCGCTCACTTGGGTAGGTTCGCTAAGTGGTTGAAAAAAATGGTCGGGGCGAGTGGATTCGAACCACCGACCTCCTGGTCCCGAACCAGGCGCTCTAGCCAGGCTGAGCCACGCCCCGAACCACTTCAGTCTAACATGAATTGGCCGCTTCAGACCGCTCCCTCGCGGCACTGTGAAAAAAGCCTGGGAACAGTCCGCGCCACCCCTGAGAACGGAAATGAGCGCGAGGGCAACCGGGGACAGCCTAAGCCGTTCCAACGGCTGACGGCCGAGGCAGTCCCTCGGTTGCGGGTGCCCGCTTCAGTCGGCGGCGCGTACTTTGGGAATCTTCAGGAGAGTGCCCCGAGGGTTGTCAGAACGGCGGCTTGAGGCGCGTGAATTCGTAGCGGCGCGGGTCGAGGCCGCGCGCGGCCAACTGGCGGATGCAGTCTTCGGGAGACTCGCCGATGGCTTGGATGAGCCGCAGCGGCGTGGTCGCGGGCGAGTAGAGCTCCAGGGCAACGAACTGGCCTGCGAGGTCGATGGTCTCGGTCAGCGTCAGGCGCTCCGGTGCGCGCCCGATGGCCTTCGTGCCAAGGGCCGTCATCGCTCCGAGAACCTCTTCAACTCGTTGGCCAGCGCGGGCAGGCCCCGGCGGCGATAGAGGTCGGCGAGGCGCTGCTCCTCGGGTGAGGGCGCGAGCGCGGTACGCGCGGGGATCCAGATGTTGCCGTCGGCGAACTCGACCTGGCTGACGAACCCCGTCATGCCATCGAGCGCTACGGGCTGACCCGCCCCCCGCGAGAACTTCAATGCGACATCCTCGAAGGCCTGGCTCTTCGCGCCGGGCGCGAGCTTCAGGCCGGAGCTGGAGGCGGGCACGGCGCCGGCCAGAAACTGGCGGCCCTCCCGATCCCGAACGATCCAGCCGATCTCGAAATAGCGGATAGCGCGACTGGAGCGGTTCAGCACCTCGATGTGGGGCGCGCGGGCTTCGCTGCCGGTAACCTGGACCAGGCCGCCGACAGGCTCGATCGGCGAATCGGGGAATGGGAGGAACGCGAACTTGACCTCGCGCTCCTGGGCGGCCAGCGCGGTGGCGCGACCGCGGCGGACCACCTGCACGTCCAGGCGCGAGGCCATCCGATCGAGGCTGTCCACGATCTCCTGGCGCAGTCCCTCGGGGCCGCGCGCTTCCAGCACGGACTTGAAATACCGGCGGTCGCGGCGCGCCTCGAGTTCCCAGACGGTCATTGAGCGGCGGGAGTTCAGCCGGTCCGGGCCGTAGAAAGAGAGGTCGTCGAACAGCACGCCGTCGAGCGACACGCCGGCGAGCGGTCCGCCGCCGGCCAGGAGCGGCCGCAGCAGGCGCAGGTCGATGCGAATCGGGAACGTCTCGCCGGGCCGTACATCGAGGCTGGGAACGGCGACCGAGCCCTTTCCGCCCGGTGTAAATTCCTGGGCCTGAACCAGCAGCATGACGCCGCGAATGCGCCGTTGGCTGGCGTTGCGCAGTGTGAGCGCGGCGTGCAGATCGAGCACCAGGGCGCCGCCGCGGGCCTCGGTGCGAGACTCGCCGGAGCCCACCGAGAGCAGCGCCACCGGCGAATCGGCGGGGAAATCCACCTTTAGCGAGGGGGGCGCCGGTTGGGCCCAGGCGGCCAGAACACCGCCCAGAAGGAATGCGCTGCACCTATTGCGCGTAGACATGGCTGATGGTCACCTGGCCCGTTTCCGCATCCACGTAGCGGGCCCCGGCGACCTCTCCTCTCACGGAAAAAACGACGTTCTCGTTGCGCGGCTGGAGCAGCGTGAAGCCGCGGCCGTCCCTTTGGACGCCGATTCCCGAGGCGCTGGCCTCGACAATGAACTCCGGCGGCGCGGGCTTAAGCGGCGGATGCAAGCTCGCCATGATCCATCCGGCGATCACCACCAGCAGCACGGGCAACGCCATGGCTGGGGCCGGCCAACGGAATCGAGGCGGCTCCGGGCCCGGTTCAGGGACGCTGACGCACCGGCCGGCCGCCAGACCAAGGCGAACATTGGCCTTCATCTCCGCGGCGAGCGAGTCCCAGTGGACCCCGGCGGGCGCCTCATCGTCCTGCGCGCGCATCCATTCGCGAATGCCGCGCAACTCCTCCACGTGCTGGTTGCAGCGGTCGCAGCCGCGCAGGTGGAGTGCGGTCCGGAGGTGTGACAGCAGGCCCAGTTCTGCTCCGGCGTACAGAGCGAGCCGGGATTCGTTGGGGTGGGTCACGACTTCCTCCTGGTCAGATACCGGCGGAACTTCACCCGGGCATTGGCGATGTGCGAGCGGACGGTCGCCTTGGAACAGTTGAGGTGGCGGGCCACCTCTTCGGCCGGCAGTCCCTCGACGTCGCGGAGTAGCAAGGCGGCACGCTCGCGCGCGGTGAGCACCTGCAAGCCGTCCTCCAGCACTGCCTGGCGCTCCGCCCGCAGCAAAACCTGCTCGGGACTCTCCGATGGCGAACTCGCGATCGGCTCGGGCAGGCTGTCGATCTCGCAAAAGCTGACGCGGCCGTGGCGGCGCATGTGATCGATGGCGGTGTTGGTGGCGATGCGCGAAAGCCAGTGGGCGGCTTTCTCGGCGTCCTTGAGCTGGTCCTGCCGCTGCAAGGCCTTGATGAAGACCTCCTGGGTGAGGTCCTGGGCGTCGGCCACGTTGCCGAGCATGCGGTAAATCAGCAGGAAGATGCGCCGTAAGTTGTCAGAAATAAAGCGGTTCTGCCATTCGAGCGTGTCTCTGAGGATCGGCTCTACGGTTTCGCTCATAATCCACACTGGAAGGGTAGCCATGCGCCTACAACAAGATGACGCACGGAAGCCCCGGAACGTGGAACAGGATCGTGACAGCCCCGGGTAACCATACAATCCGCGACTTAGCCCGCCCTTCTCACACAAGATCTACTGCGGCGCGCGATGAGCCCATGTCTACTTCGTTGCGCTCGGGCGACGTCCTCAGCGTACTGTTCAAGTACGCCTCCGGGCGTCGCCTCTCGCCCGCCTCGTATCCGCGGGCTCCTCACGCGCCTCGTCACGATCCTGCGTGAAAAGGGCGGGCTAGCAGCGCTATTCTAAGTATATGAGACCAGTTGCCGTGATTGGGACTGGCAAAACTCAGTTTGGGGCGTTTCCGGACCGAACCCTGCGATCACTGGCCGTCGAGGCGGGCCGCGCCTGCCTGGAGGACGCGCGGGTTCCTCCGTCCCAGGTGGAAGCCTTCTTTCTGGGGAATTTTGCCGGGCCTTCGTTCGCGGGGCAGAACCATCTGGCGCCCTACGTGGGTTCGGCGCTCGGCATCGTCGGAGTGCCGGCGACGCGCATCGAGGCGGCCTGCGCCTCGGGTGGCTCGGCGTTCTTCCATGCGTTTTCGAGCGTTGCCGCGGGGCTGTACGATCTGGTGCTGGTGATCGGAGTCGAGAAGATGACCTCCCAGCCGACGCCGCGCGTGGCCGAAATCCTGGCCGGGGCGGGCGACCTCGCGGGGGAGATCAAGGCCGGCGCCACTTTCCCGGCGCTGTTCGCGATGATCGCGCGCCGGCACATGTATCAGTACGGCACGCGGCGGGAGGACCTGGCGGCGGTGGCCGTGAAGAACCACGCCAACGGAGCCAAGAACCCTTACGCGCATATGCGCAAGGTCATCACCCTGGAGCAGGCGCTGGCCGGGAAACTGGTCGCCGAGCCGCTGACGGTTTACGATTGCTCGCTGGTCAGCGACGGCGCGGCCGCGGTGCTGCTGGCGCCCGCCGAGCGCGCCTCCGAATTCACGGCGCGGCCGGCTATCGTGGCGGGCATCGCGCAGACCTCCGACCGCGTGGCGCTGGATGAGAAAGAGGACATCACTACCTTCCCGGCGGTGAAGAAGGCCGCCGAGAAGGCCTACCGGATGGCCGGCGCCGGTCCGGCCGACATAGAGTTCGCCGAACTGCACGATTGTTTCACCATCGCCGAGATCATCGCGCTCGAGGACCTGGGCTTCGTGAAGCCCGGAGAGGGAGGGCCATACTCCTCGGCCGGATGTACCGCGCTCGCCGGGCCGAAACCGGTGAACGCGAGCGGCGGCCTGAAGTCCAAGGGCCATCCAGTGGGCGCAACCGGCGTGGCGCAGATCTGCGATGTGGTGGCGCAGATCCGCGGCGAGGCGGGCGAATTGCAGTTGCCGCGGCACTCGCTGGGGCTGGCCCAGAACCTGGGCGGATCTGGCGCGACCGCGGTGGTGACGGTGTTGAGGGGGGCATGAAAGTCTACACGGAAACCGTGGTGCACTCGGCGCCCGAGGCGTTTCTGAAGGATGCCCCCTACCAGATCGCCATCGTCGTCCGGGACGACGGCAGCCGCGTTACCGGCCGCATCCTCGGGGAGCGGGTGGCGATCGGAGACTCGGTGGAGTTGGTCGAGTCCCGCGATGGAGTTCCGTACTTTCAGAAAGCTCGTAGCTCGTAGCTCGTGGCTCGTCGCCGGCGCCGCTGGAGGGACGGGAGTCCCTGCTCTCGCGAGTGCTCCGGGCGCCGGCGCAGGGCCGGGCGCGAACCTACGGGCTACGCCGGCGTCCGGGACGGGATCACCTCAGCAGCCACAGGAGAGGGATGAAGCCCAGCAGTGCCAGGCTTACCAGAAGGCATAGGCTCTGGATGCCTGTCTTGCGGTCCGCCAGGAAGAACGCGTAGGCTCCCTTTGCGATGTTGTTGCAGGCCGCGGCGATCGCTATCGCCGCGGAGGCCACCGCCAGGGAAGTGGTTGAACCGGCGGACTGAGTCAACCCCAAGATGAAAGGATCCACATCCGCCAGTCCCATGACGGCCGCCAGAGAGTACACCCCGGCGCTGCCCAGGTGGGCGGCGACCAGATGGGTGACGGTCAACATCGCCAAAAACAGAAGCGCGAAGAAAGCGGCCGCGCGAATCTCGAGCGGATTCCTGGGCACATACTCTCTCTTGACCTCCTGCACGCTCCTGTCGGGCAGGCGGGACCAGAACCAGCCCGCCGCGACAGCCGTGCACCCCAACACCAGGAACGACGGCCCCAGCGTTACCAGCAGGCCCCGGTTGAACAGCCCCAAGAGTACCGTCAGCCGCAGATACATCATCCCGCAGGCGACCAGAGTCCCACCCGAGAAGAGATGGGGGTGTTGCTCGCGGGCGGCTCTTCTCGACATCACCACCGTCGTCACGGTGGAGGAATAGGCGCCGCCGAGGATCGCCGCGAGAATGATGCCGCCGCGCTGTTTGGTCAGCCGGTTGACGACGTAGCTGCCATAGGAGACCGTGCTGACCGCCACCACCACCAGCCAGGTCTTGAAGGGGTTGATGTGAAAAGGTCCGAACTCCTGATTCGGCAATACGGGCAAGACGACGACCGTGAGGACCAGGAACTTGGTGAAGGTCAGGATCTCACCCGGCTCGATCCGCTTGGTCATGCTCTCCAGAACCCCTTTCAACTCCAGCAACAGTATGCTGGCGACGCTCACGGTGGTGGCGATCCAGAACTGGTTGTGGTAGACCAGGGCGCCCACCAGGTATGTGGCCAGACCGGACATCTCCGTGGTGACGCCGGATGCCGTGGGGGCGGACAGCTTATGGCGGTAGGACAGCATCAGGAATCCGGCGACCGCGGCAAAGCCCAGCGCCTGTGGCAGCACCTCGTCCCCGGAGAGCAGGGCCATGGCGTACCCGATCAACCCGATCAAAGGGAAGGTGCGCACGCCGCCGAATGAGTATGCATGATCGGCCTTGTGCTCTTCCCGTTCCAATCCGACCAGGAAGGACAAGAACAGAACCAGGAGGATTTTGAAGCCTTCCGGCGGCAACAACTGGTAGAGATCGTGCACGTTGGCCTCCGTCTGGAATCGTCTATGCAGTCTACGCCGTCGCTAGTGCGCGCGTCAATGCTGGGTTCGACGTGCCGGGTCCGACGTGAAGAAGAGCGGGATCCATGCCAGGCGGGTGATAGACAATAGAAGCCTGGGGGAGTGAGCCATGAAGATCCATCAGTTGTCGCTATTCCTCGAGAACCAGCCGGGCCAGGTCGTGGAACCGTGCCGCATCCTGGCCCGCGCCGGCATCGACATACGGACCCTCACGCTGGCCGACACGCAGCGCTTCGGCATCTTGCGCCTGATCCTCTCCGACTGGCAGGCCGGCGCCAAGGCGCTCCACGACGCCGGTTACGTGACCAACGTGGCCGAAGTGGTGGCCGTGGAAGTCCCGGACCGGCCCGGCGGACTGGCCGGCCTGCTGGAACTGCTCAGCGGATCCGGCCTGAACATCGAGTACATGTACGCCTTTACCTTCGGCCGCGGCGACAAGGCCGTCATGATCTTCCGCTTCAACGATCCGGACCGCGCCATCGAGCTGTTGCAGAAGTCCGGTATCAACGTGGTGGAGAGCGTCGAGGTGTACCAGCGCATCCAGAGATGAGTGTTGCCAGAACCATCACTGGGCAGCTCGACGGGGCCTCCTGGATTCGCCGCATATTCGAGGACGGGGCCCGTCTGCGCGCCGAGCGCGGGGCCGACCGGGTGTTCGATTTTACCCTCGGCAACCCGGAGGTGCAGCCGCCGGAGGCCGTGCTGGCGGCGCTGCGCCGGGCCGCGGGCGTCGGGGAGGCGCATTGCCACAGCTACATGCCGAACGCGGGCTTTCCCTCCACGCGAGCGGCCCGTCGCGGAGCGGCTGCGCGCGCGTACCGGCCTGCCCTATACCGCCGGACACGTGCTCATGACCTGTGGCTCCGCGGGAGCCATGAACGTGGCGCTCAAAGCCATGCTCGACCCCGGCGACGAGGTCATCGTTCTGGTCCCGTACTTCCCCGAGTACCGCTTCTATATCGAGAACCACGGGGGGCGGGTCGTGCCTGTCGAGACCGGCGAGGCGTTCCAGCCCGACCTGGGACGCATCGCCGAGGCGATCACCGCACGCACCAAGGCGCTGGTCCTCAACTCGCCGAACAACCCCACCGGCGCGGTCTATTCCGCACGGACGCTCGCCGAGCTCGGCGCCCTCCTGGCCGCCTACCCGGATGTCGCCGTGCTCAGCGACGAGCCGTATCACGGGCTGGTCTTCGACGGTTGCGAGGCGCCGGCGCCGGCCGCGATCATCGCCCGCACGCTGATCTGCGATTCGTGGTCCAAGACGATGGCCATCGCGGGCGAGCGCATTGGGTATCTCGCGATTTCGCCGCGCGTCGCGGAGTGGCGCGAGCTCTTCGACGCCTGCACCTTCGCCAACCGCATTCTGGGCTTCGTCAACAAGACGGCGATCTGGCAGCGCGTGGTGGCCGAGACCGGCGAAGCCACGATCGGCGCAGGGGCCTACCAGGCCAAGCGCGACCTGTTCTGCGAGGCGCTCGAGCGCATGGGCTACGTGGCGCCGAAACCGGCAGGGGCGTTCTATATCTTCCCCGAGACCCCGATTGCCGACGATATGGCTTTCATCCGCCTGCTCCTGAAGGAGGGGATTCTGGCCGTGCCGGGCTCCGGCTTCGGGCGCGCCGGCTACATGCGCCTGACCCTCACCGTGCCCCGCGAGACCATCGAGCGCAGCCTCCCCGCCTTCGAACGCGCCCTGGCCGCCGCCCGAGCATTATACCGAAGGTGTCGGCAGGAGTGCCGGCTCGGCACGCCGAAGCGTGCGCCACGGGGTGGACGGTAACTGGTAGCGGAAACGGCCCAGCGGTAGAGACCAATTGGACCCCAAAATAATGCATTTCGGAGTCATAAACATGATATTCTGTGTGGCGACGCCGGGCGGCTGTCCGGAATCCAAGGCTGTTGCGGGGTGCAGGAGCGAGGAGGGTGAGAATCATGCGCCGACACCAAGCCGCGTTGAGACCAGTTATGAGACTCGCGCGTATATTAGCCGGGTTTGCGATAGGCTGTTGCCCCGTCGCGGCCCAAGGCATTATCACCACGCTTGCAGGAACAGGATTTTGCAATTACAGCGGCGATGGCGGCCCGGCCGCGGCAGCGACTTTGTGTTCGGCGGGCGCGCTGGCGGCCGATGCCGCCGGCAATGTCTACTTCTCCGATAACCTTCGAATCCGCAGAGTCAGCCCGGATGGAATCATCACCACGATCGCCGGCAGCGGCGTCTATGGCAATTCCGGCGACGGGGGCCCGGCGCTTTCGGCGACGATCGGGAACGTGGGCCAGATGGCAATCCGCGGCTCGGGTCTATGCTTCACGCAGTCGACAGGCTATAAGATCCGTTGCATCGACCTTAGTACGGGATTGATCCAAGGCTTGGGCTCCGGGAATATGGGAACGGGGGGCGATGGCGGCAATGTATCGGGTGCCAGTTTCCTGTCTCCATCGGGCGTCGCGTTCGACGCCGCAGGGAACCTGTACATCTCCGATTTCAGCGCAAACAGCGTGCGGCGGGTAGACGCGGCCACCGGCGTAATCACTCTGTTCGCCGGGCCCGGGCCGGGCTACTGTTGCGTTCCGGTGGGCGATGGCGGTCCGGCGGTGGGCGCCAACCTCTACGAACCGGAGTGGATTTACTACTACGGCGGAGGCCTTTACATTGCCGATTTCGGAAATAACCGGATTCGGCGTGTGGACCTCGCAACCGGCATCATCTCGACCGTCGCGGGAAGCGGATCCCCGTACGATCCCGCCGGCGGCGCGGACGGCGGACCGGCCCTATTAGCGGGCATCGTAGCCAGACAGATCGTGTTGGATCCATCCGGCAACCTGTACATCAACGCAGGAACGTCCGTTCGGATGGTGGATGGCTCCGGAATCATCACCACCATCGCCGGCCACAACGGGATCAGCGGGGGCGGGAGCGACGATATTCCATCTACCGACACGGTATTTGGAGGCATCGGCGGACTCGGATGGGACGCGGCCGCCAAACGGCTGCTGATTTCCGACGCCGGCACGCGCGTTCGCCAGATCTTCTACACTCCCGCCACCACCACCAGCCTCACGCCGTCGGTGAATCCGGTGGTGCCCGGCGGCCAAGTCATATTGGATGCCACAGTCTCGCCGGTCACGGCAACGGGAAGCGTGCGGTTCTACGCGGGCCCCACCCTGCTGGGTTCGACGCCGCTGAGCAACGGTGTCGCGGAGTTCACCTGGACGGCTCCGCTGGGCGGATACTCGAGCTACACGATGCGAGCGGTGTATGGCGGCGACGCGAACGACAATCTGAGCGCCGCGAGCGTCGTGGAAAGCATACAGCAGGGGACGACGACCACCACACTGACTTCGAGCGCGAACCCGTCCACGCAGGGCCAGAGCGTCACGTTCACCGTCACGGTCTTACCGGCGGCGGCGACGGGAACGGTGTCTCTGATAAACGGTTCGACGGAAATCGGCACCGCGACCCTGTCCAATGGAACCGCGACCTTCAGCGTCTCGAACCTGGCGTTGGGGTCGAACTCGATCTATGCGTGGTACCATGCCACTCCAGCCTACCAGTCCAGCATCTCGGCAACTCTGACGCAGGTGGTGCGGGCGGCCACCACGACCAGCCTCAGCACCGGTCCGAATCCTTCGGTGTACGGCGGTTCGGTGACGCTGACGGCGACGGTATCGCCTGCGGCGGCGACGGGCCCGGTGCAGTTCTTCGACGGCGCCACCCTGTTGGGTTCGGCGAACCTGGCCGGCGGCCAGGCCCAACTGTCACTCACCAGCTTGCCGGCGGGTTCGGATTCGCTCACGGCAGTCTACGGCGGCGATACCGGGTATGCCGGCAGCACTTCGGCCGTCGTAACGCAGACCGTAACCAAGCAGGCGTCCACCGTGACGCTGAGTTCCACTGCGAACCCGTCCACGCTAGGCCAGTCCATAGGGCTCATCGCCACGGTATCGCCGTCCGCGGCTACCGGCACCGTGCAGTTCCTGGACGGGTCAATCGCGGTGGGCGTTGCGCCGGTCCATGAAGGCGTCGCGAACCTATCGCTGTCCAGCCTGCCGCCGGGCGATCATTCGATCACCGCGGTTTACAGCGGCGACGCGAATATCGCGGCGAGCACATCGTCCGTCCTGGTCCAGACGGTCTCGAAACGGTCCACGAGTGTGACGCTAACCTCTTCGCCAAACCCCGCGATGGAAGGTCAGACCGTGACACTCACCGCCGTGGTATCGCCCAGCGACGCGACGGGGCTGGTGCAGTTCTTCGAGGGATCGGGTCTTCTGGGAACGGTGGCGGTCGGCGGGGGATCGGCCTCCCTGGTCCTGTCTCCGCAGATCTACGCCTTCCCAGTGGGCGCGCACTCGATCACCGCGACTTACGGCGGCGATGCGAACAACGCTTCCAGCACGTCCGCCGTCTTGATACAAACCATCGTGAAGAGGGCGGCTACGAGCGTAGGGTTGAGCTCCTCGCCGAACCCATCGACGGTGGGCCAAGCGGTCACGTTCACGGCCCGAATATCGCCAAGCTCGGCCACGGGAACCGTTCAGTTCGTAGATGGCGCAGTGGTGTTCGCCACGGCCGTCGTCAGCGGCGGAACCGCATCGGTCACCACGTCCGCGCTGGCGGCGGATACGCACTCGATCTTCGCGGTCTATAGCGGCGATGTCAATTACGCGCCGAGCACGTCGTCTCAGTTGACCCAGGCCGTCTCGAAGATGCATACGAGTGTGACGCTGACTTCTTCGCCAAACCCCGCAAGGGAAGGTCAGACCGTGACACTCACCGCCGTGGTATCGCCCAGCGACGCGACGGGGCTGGTGCAGTTCTTCGAGGGATCCGGTCTTCTGGGAACGGTGGCGGTCGGCGGGGGATCGGCCTCCCTGGTGCTCTCCCCCGAGATCTACGCCTTCCCGGTGGGCACACACTCGATCGCCGCGACTTACGGCGGCGATGCCAATCATGCTTCCAGCACGTCCGCCGTTTTGAGGCAGACCATCGTCAGGAAGGTGGCTACGAGCGTGAGGCTGAGCTCCTCGCCGAACCCCTCGACGGTTGGCCAAGCGGTCACGTTCACGGTCCGAGTATCGCCAAGCTCGGCCACGGGAACCGTTCAGTTCGTGGATGGCGCAGTGGTGTTCGGCACGGCCGCCGTCAGCGGCGGAACCGCATCGCTCACCACGTCCGCGCTGGTGTCGGACACGCACTTGATCTTCGCGGTCTATAGCGGCGATGTCAACTACGCGACGAGCACGTCGTCTCAGTTGACCCAAACCGTCTTGCCCGGCCCTCCGAGCGGTCTGACCGCCACGGCGGCATCCTCGAGCCGGATCGATCTCAGTTGGAACGCTAGTCCAACGAGCGGGGTGACTTACAACGTCTATTCCGCCGCGAGGTCCGACTTCACGCCCTCGGCCTCCAACCGTATTGCTTCAGGCCTCACAGCCACCAGCTTCTCCAACTCGGGCCTGCCGGCTTCCACGACTCGCTATTACCGGGTGACAGCACGGAACTCCGCCGGTGAATCGACGCCTTCCAACCAAGCCAGTGCAACGACTGCTCGGCGCGGGCCAGGCGCAATGTAAGGTCAGCGCGCAGTCGAACGTGGGCTGCGGCGCGATTAGAGGGCCGCGGGCGAGGGCCTCATCGAGGGCGGAGCGGGCGGCGGGCACTGCGCCGAATGCCTGGAGGAAGCCACCGAGGAAAAGCGGAGCGGTTGCGCGGCAGATGGCGGCGAGTCAGACTGCGTGACATGACCAGCCGCTCGTTGGGCCGGAGGTGGGCTGCCAGTGTGCCGAAGTTCGCCATCGGCATCGTTGCCGTGCTCGTGATTCCGGTCCTCGCCATCTTCGCGTTGGCGCCGCACTCGCAGGTCATGCAAAGGGCGGTCTTCTCCATCCGGCGAACAAACGCATTCGCAGCTTCATTGCACGGGCGCGACAAGCGATGCTCGATCGCCGATGTCTGGGCTGCCGGGTCCGGGAAACTGTTTCGGGTCAAGGATCGGATCCACGATGTCAAAAAGGTGGTTGGCGGGGAATTGAACCTCATCCTGGTGGCGACGCCGGAAGGTAGATTCTGGATTCCGGCTCCCGACATCGGCACTTTGGCGGAAACACTCGCGGAAGGGGAACTCGAGGTCTTCAGCCATGATGTGCGGCCCGGCGATGTCGTGCTGGACTGCGGAGCCAATGTCGGGGTGTGCACGCGAAGAGCGCTGGGCAAGGGAGCCGGGATGGTGGTCGAGATCGAGCCCGCGCCGGAGGCGCTGGTTTGTTTGCGCCGCAATTCCGAACGCGAGATTCGGCAAGGCCGCGTCGTCGGGTAGCCAAAAGGCGTGTGGGACAAGGACGCGACCCTGCGCCTGACCACGAACGTGAAGCTCGCTCAATCCGACCCCGACAAACTTCCCGTCCTGGTCCAGCGCTTGAACGCGCAGTATCAGATCCAGTGCAGCGCCTGCGGGACCGCGACCGGCCGCGTGCAGCCGGAAGTCATCATGGCGCGGTAATGAGCCCGGAAACCGGATGGCGGCCGCTCGGCCCCGGAGTTCCGGATGGCGGCACGAGAGCGCTCCCTGGAGTTTGTGGTGTAAGTCCCGGAGAGGCCTGGCGCACAGGACTTCAGCCTGCGTGCTCCTGCCCTTGGTTTTCGATTGCGCAGCCCGGGCAGTTGACGTGCTCGAATTGCACCGTGGTGTGGTGGATCTGGAAGCGCTCCTCGAGCATGGCGTTCAGCCGCTGGAGGATTGAGTCGCTGGCCGACGGCGGCACGTCCTGGATCAGCACGTGACAGCTCAGCGCGCGCGTGGTCGAGCCCAGGCTCCAGATGTGCACGTCGTGAACGTCGATCACGTCCTCGACTTCCCGCATCGCCTCCATCACCGCGTTGAGGTTCAACCCGCGGGGCAGCCCTTCCAGCAGGATGTTCAGCGACTCCTTGATGATGTCCCAGGCCGTCCACACGATCAGCAGCCCGATCAGCGCCGAGAGCGCCGGGTCGACACGCGCCCACCCCGTCTGCCGGATGACGATCGCCCCAGCGATGATGCCGATCGAGCCTAACGCGTCCCCCAGCATGTGCGCCCAGGCGCTGCGCACGTTGATGTCACGGCCACGCTCGCCGCGCAATCCCAGCATGATCGATCCGTTCACCACCAGCCCCAGCGCCGCTACGACCAGCATGGTGGTCTCGTTCACCGGCCGCGGATCGCGCCAGCGCCAGTAGCTCTCGTACAGGATGTAGGCGGCCAGGATCAGCAGCGTCAGCGCATTCACGAACGCCGCCAGCACTCCCGCCCGGTGGTAGCCGTAGGTCCTGCTTTCATCCGGCGGCTTGCGCCCGTAGTACACCCCGAACCAGGCCAGCAACAGCGCCAGCGCATCCGTGAAGTTGTGCCCGGCGTCGGAGAGCAACGCCAGGCTGTGAGCCTGGATCCCCGCACCTATCTCCACGATCACGAAAGCCGCCGTCAGGCCCAGGGACCAGATCAGGACTTTTCCCATGTCGTGCGCGTGGCCGTGTGCGTGCAAAACTGAACCCTTTCCACTCCAGTCTAACCAACCTTGCTCCGTCCCAGCCGCATCGCCAGCATCGCAGCCAGCGTCACCGCGCATCCCACTACCGCGGCCGTCAACCCGAACAGCAGCCCCGGCCCACGCATGGCCGTATTCTCGAGCGCCTCCCGCACCGCCGCAAACGATCCCAGGTACCACCGAAGGATCGTGGCCACCTGCGCCCTCCCGGCGTAGCCCGAATAGAACGGAATCAGCTTCGCCAGGTAGGTCGCCGAGATCACGTAGGCCCACAGGCACACGTACGAGATCGCCACGATGCGCCCGGGCAGCCGGCCGCGCGCCAGGCCCAGGAACAGCACACACAGCAGGATGGGGACGAGCGGCTGTACGTGCCAAGGATAAATGACGATCGAGCCGCCCTTGCCGTAGCCGAAGCTGGCCACCGCCGAATAGGCCAGCCCGGCCGCGAAACAACCCAAGGTGGCCAGCGCGACGCGCTCCGCCGCGGAGGGTGAGTTCCGCCGCGCGCCCGCGGCGTACAGAACCGCGGCCGCCGCGATCGCCGCCAGCATCACACTGATGGTGATCGCTGAGAATGCGGTGAACGAGTTGTTGCCCGTCCACAGGCTCCCCCGGGCGGTCGGCAGGAACAGGCTGCCCCACGGCAGCCGCACCGCCGCGGACGCCAATTCTCGCAACGAACCGTGCTGCGCGGTGAGCTGCATCCCGCTCAGATTGCCGTAGAGCGCCGCATTCCGCGCGTACCATGGGCCCGCCGTCGCCAGCAGCAGCCCGGCAAACCCGGCCGCGCCAAACCACCGCAGCCTGCGCTTCCAGAGGAGCCAGGCGACCAGCCCCACAGCCAGCGGCACGAAGCTCAGGAAGTACGCCTTGGTGAGCAGGCCCGCGCCAAGCGTCAGGGCGAGCGCCGCAGCCGATCGGAACCCGGGGCTTTCCCACGCCTCAATGGCAGAGCTCACCAGCAGCACGGCCAGCGGGATTGCCAGCCAATCGTTGGTGATATGCGCCGTCGCCGCGTAGAACATCTGCCAGGACAGCACCACGAAAACGGCCGCGGCCGCGAACTCTTCGCGCAGCTTCAACTGGCGCGCCAGGCGAAACGCCGCCAGCGCGGTCGCAATGCTCGACGCGACGGCGCACAGCAGGCGCAGCCGCCAGACGCGCTCGATGAGCGGCAGCCGCAACCAAATGTAGTCCGGAACTGCCAGCAGAGCATACGCCAACGGGGCCTGCTGGGCTTCGTAGTTCGAAGGTCCGACACTCGCGCAACCCGTTCCCGGGCGCAGGCTCTCCAATTGTCCGCGCAGCCGCGCTCGATCCACCGCCTCCAGACCGAACCACTCCTCGAAAGTCGTCACCACCGGCAGGTTCTTCTTCACTGCGTAGCTGCCCGGCGCGATAGCCAGCGACTGCCAGATCTCCTCGAAGACCGTAGTCCGCCCGAGTACCGGAAGGCCGCATCCATGGGAAAGCGCCTGCACGTAGCCGTAGTGAAACGGCTCGTCGAAACCGTCCCACAAGGGCAGCAGGGAGACGTACAGAACGCTGTTCAGGATTCCGTAGCAGACCAGGAGCCGCCGCATCTCTCAAACCGCGATGGGCACCTGCTCGACAATCGTAATCCCAAACGCCTCCAGCCCGACCACGCGCCGCGGGTGGTTGGTCAGCAGCCGGATGGTGCGCAGGCCGAGATCCGAGAGGATCTGCGCGCCGATGCCGCTCTCGTATTGGAGCAGCCTCTGCCCATACGGGCCGGTGTAGTGCATGAAATCCGGGGCGTGCGGCACGAGCCGTTTGACTTCTCCTTCGCTCTCGGCGATCCGAACGCCCGGCCCGGTCTGGTGGAGGTAGACCAGCACTCCGCCCTCCGCCGCGATGCGCTCGAGCGACTCGCGCAGTGTCCTCTGGCATTCGCAAGTGGTCGCACCGAAGACGTCGCCATAAACGCAATGCGAGTGCATGCGCACCAGCACGCCCTCCCCTTTCCCCAACTCCCCCCTCACCAGCGCCAGGTGCAGTTCCGGGTCGGTCGATGTGGCGTAGGAGATGGTGCGGAATTCGCCGAACTTCGTCGACAGGCAGCCCTCGGCGAGGCGCCGGATCTGCCGCTCGTGACGCAGCCGGAAGCGGATCAGCTCCGCCACCGAGATCATCTTCAGCCCGTGCTGGCGGCAGAACTCCTGGAGCTGCGGAACCCGGGCCATGGTGCCGTCGTCGTTCATGATTTCGCAGATCACTCCAGCGGGGGTGAGGCCCGCCAGCCGCGCCAGGTCCACGGCGGCCTCGGTCTGACCGGACCGCACCAGCACGCCGCCTTCCCGAGCGCGCAGCGGGAAGATGTGGCCCGGCCGCGCCAGGTCGCTGGGACGGACCGCCGGGTCGACAGCCACGCGGATGGTCCGTGCGCGGTCGGCCGTCGAGATGCCCGTTGTCACTCCTTCCCGGGCGTCGATGGTCTCGTAGAATGCGGTCCCCAGCCGCGACGTGTTGTGCGGCGAGAGCGGGTGCAGGTGCAGTTCCTCGCACCGCTCCGCGGTCAGCGCCAGGCAGATCAGGCCCCGCCCGTGCCGCGCCATGAAGTTGATGATCTCCGGCGTGACCTTCTCGGCCGCCACCGTGAGGTCCCCTTCGTTTTCCCGGTCCTCGTCGTCCACCAC